>Ga0206919_1050_pt1 | contig 28273 bp, 23 predicted proteins | sample Alteio_BWOrgHeat_67_FD_152962 | JGI IMG/M metagenome (GOLD analysis project Ga0206919, IMG submission 152962) | Enriched cells from forest soil in Barre Woods Harvard Forest LTER site, Petersham, Massachusetts, United States -... | ecosystem: Environmental > Terrestrial > Soil > Temperate forest >... | reverse complement strand
AAGCGAACAAACCAAAGACCCCAGTTGCCCCATCGGGTGTGATTTTGAAGGGAAGCCATCGAAGAATTTCTTCATGTCTTCGTGCACCAGCGTATGGCGGCTTACCTCGTATTCAAAACTCTTTAATTGTTCGGTGGTTGGCAACTCACCATAAATTAACAGGTAAGCAACTTCTATAAAAGTCGATTTTTCGGCCAACTGCTCGATCGGGTAACCCCGGTATTTTAATATACCCAGTTCGCCATCTAAAAAAGTGATCGCACTGGTAGTAGCACCAGTATTTTTGTAACCAACATCTAAAGTTACATAGCCCGACAGATCGCGCAGTTTAGAAATATCAATGGCCTTCTCGCCTTCTGAACCTTCAATTACGGGAAAATCGTATGTTTTACCTTCGATGTTAATTTGTGCTGTTGCAGACATAGGAATAAAGTAATGCAACAAATATAAGTAATCCGCTCATTAAACCGATTAACGAATGATTTATCAATTGTAAAAAAATTGTAGTACAAACTGTATATTTATGGCACTATCTTCCGTGCTAAAACAGATTAACAGTACAAGCGTGATTCATGGCGTATGCTAAATTGATACTATTATTTATCGGTAATTACGGGTCCATTATTAATTTGCTGCTAACAGTATTGGTGGCACTGGTAATTGTTTGCGCGGTGGTGGGAATCACTTTCGTGCGCCGGTTAAAAAATATTGCTGATGAAAAATTGGCGAAGGACCGCGAGAATTTCGATATCAGCCAGCAGTTTAACTCTCTTATCAATTCTTTAAACGATATTATTTTCGAGTTTGACGAGGATAAGGTTTGCCGCAATGTCTGGTTTAATGACGGGCCCGACCGGGTGATCGACCCAAAAAGTGTTTTAAATAAACGGCTGGAAGCTGTTTTAGGTCCCGAAAAGGCCAAAAAGTTTAATGACGCTATTGACTATGTGATCAAAAACCGGAAATCGACTTCTATAGAATATATCTCCGACTTTGGTACCGGCGAGTGGTTCATTGCCCGGTTCACTCCTGTTTGCAATCGCGATGGCAGTTACACCTCCCGTATTTCGGCTTCACTCACTAACATTACCGGGCAAAAAAAATACGAGCAAGCGTTAAAAGAGAACGAAGTGTTATTGCTGGAGGCACAATCTATTGCCAAAACAGGCAACTGGTGGTACGACCATAACACCAGTTCCACCTATTGGTCTGATACGTTGTTTGCTATCCTGGAGATAGATGTGATCAACGAAAACATTGGCAAGCTCGATTATTACATCCACCTCGTTCATCCGGATGACCGTGAAACCGCCAGGCAATATTTTTTAAATATTCACAAGAAAAACTCACCTTCACAATCAGAGCATCGCCTCATTACCCCTAACGGCCGGTTGAAATATATTAAAGTGTGGAAAGGCAGTGAAAGCCCCGCCCACTCAAAGCGTTTATCCGGCGTGGTGCAGGATATTACCGAGAGTAAACTAACCGAAAGGGCGCTTAAGTTAAGCCGTACCGAACTTATAGAAGCACAGGCCATAGCCAAAATAGGCAACTGGAAATGGAATATCAGCGGCAAAACTATTGATTGGTCGGATGAGATAGCCACCATATTTGAGCTGGATGAAAAAAAGGCCTCGGCCCGTGAGGCACTTCAGTTATTGTTAACATACACCGACAAGCGCGACCGGGCTGTTTTGCATAATTTATTAAAAAGTGTATTGAACGTAAGGAATTACTCGTTTGTATTTCGCATTATAACCCCGGGGGGCAAAACACATTACCTGAGCGCTATTGTCGGAAAATTACTAAAACGTGAAGATGGCAGCATCCGTAAAGTAATAGGCACCCTACAAGACATTACCGAGCGTCGCGAAGCAGAAATTGCTTACCAGGAAACCGAAAATAAATACAAACTGGTGTTAGAAACGGTTAAACTGGTAGCGCTTTCGCTCGACCGCACCGGCGCAGTTACTTTCTGCAATCATTATCTCGCCGACCTTTTAGGCTACAAACAAGATGAAATATTGGGCAGGCAATGGCTGGATTTTGTGCCCGAATCAACACGCACGGTGATAACAGATTGGTACGTCAACAATGTAATTGCGGCAAAAAACGTTAATCCGGTGATCTGTCGTAATGGCGAAGAACGCATTATCAGCTGGCAAAACACCGTGACCTATGATGAGTACGGACAGATCAAAGAAAGCACCAGTATCGGAGAAGATATTACCGATCAGCAAAAGGCAACGCAAGAGCTGATCACGGCAAAGGAAATGGCGGAACGTTCATCCGAATTCAAATCGGAGTTTCTGTCAATTATGAGCCATGAGATAAGAACGCCAATGAATGCCGTAATTGGTACTACCAATCTGTTACTAAGCGAAGATCCCAAACCCGAGCAGTTAGATTATTTAAACATCCTTAAATTCTCTGCCGAAAACCTGTTGGCAATCATTAACGATATTTTAGATTATAATAAGATAGAGGCCGGCAAACTGGAATTAAATGTTACCCGATTTAACATTCACCAACTGGTTAGCAAAATACGCAAATCATTTGAGCCCAAGGCCAACGAAAAGATCCTGGATATGGAACTATCTATTGATAAATCTATTCCTGAATTTGTTATGGGCGACCAGATACGCCTTAGCCAGATATTAAATAATCTTGTCGGCAATGCGGTGAAGTTTACACAGAAGGGTAAGGTTTCCATTAGTCTCGAGCATACAAAAGTAAAGGGTTATACCGGCGTAAAATTTACAGTGGCCGATACCGGCATCGGCATTGCGCCAAAAAACCTTCGGATGATCTTCGATCCGTTTATGCAGGAAAGCCAATTCATTAATACAAACAGCAACGGCACAGGCTTGGGATTGGCCATTACTAAACGATTGGTAGAACTGCACCAAAGCGATATCCATGTAACCAGCGAGTTAGGCAAGGGCACCCGCTTTGAGTTTACTATTTTGTTTGGTTTGGCGGATAAAGAGGCGGAGGTAACATCAATTCCCGGTAAGGACGGCCCCATGCTTAATTTATACGGCATGAACATTTTGTTAGTGGACGACAACAAAATGAACCTGCTCATCGCTGCCAAATTTTTAAAGAAATGGCAGGCAAATGTGGATGAAGCTTTTGATGGCCAGGTAGCTGTTGACATGGTAAAACGCAAGCCTTATGACTTAGTGATCATGGACCTGCAAATGCCTGTAATGGATGGCTTTAAAGCAACCGAGCATATTAAACAAACACATCCGGATATGCCGGTTATTGCGCTAACAGCCGACGCTATGCCCGAAACCCAGGTGAAAGCTGCCGAAGCCGGCATGGTTGATTATCTGACTAAACCTTTCGTGCCAGGCATATTATTCGAAAAAGTATCGAAGTTTTATAAGGTAACACCTGATCTTTAATTCGTCCTTATTGCCTCTACAGGGTCAAGTCGCGATGCTGAATAAGCAGGAACAATACCAGATATAATGCCGATAGCTACAGAAGTACCCACACCGGCGATAATATTCTTCATGTACAAAACAATTGCGAGGTCGAAAGCAGCTTTGACCGCGAAGGTGCCAAGGTAAACCAAACCTAATCCTATACAACCACCAAACAGGCACAGTATAACCGACTCGATCAGGAATTGCAATAAAATAAAGTAATTTTTAGCACCCAGCGATTTTTGGATACCGATGATGTTGGTACGTTCTTTTACTGATACGAACATAATATTGGCAATGCCAAACCCTCCTACCAGTATTGAGAAAATACCAATAAAGAAACCCGCAGTATTGATCACTTTAAAAATAATATCCAACTGATTTGAAAGCATGGTCACCTCATTCAATGAAAAGTTATCCTCCTGGTTAGGGGGCAAACTATGGATAGAGCGCATCAGCCCGCGCATTTCGCCTTCTACTTCTTCTAACGGGATGCCGTCTTTACCACGCACAACTATCTGGGGGCCGTATTTTTCATTTTGCACGTCAATAATATCGCCGGCAAATTTCAGCGGCACTAAAACCAGTTTGTCGTCGCTGTTACCCAACATGTCATTACCCTCCTTAGTAAGCACACCAATAATAGTCACATATTTACCCATGATCTTTATCTGCTTGCCGACGGCGGTACCGCCCGGAAAGAGATCATTGGCAATATCATGGCCGATAACAGCTACCGGCGAACCTGTACGCGACTCTATATCTGTAAAGTAACGGCCATCGGCAAAATCAAAGGTCCAGACTTTATTATGGTCTTGTGTCACAGCGCCTATCTGCGCGCCGTCTACTGTCTGGCTTTTGTATTTAATGGTACGGCTGTCTATATATATCTCGTAAGAAATGGCGGCTGTGGTTTGACTGCGCTTTTGCAATTGCTCAAAATCATGCAATTTAGGCACCGGACGCTGCATGTACTTCCACCAGGGGAACTCACCATTTGACACCCATGGCCATTTTTGAATATAAACACTGTTGTTACCGAGCTTGTCGACGCTTTTTTGAAGATTGTCGCGCAGCGTATCTACTGCAGAAAACACAGCGATAATGGTAAAAATACCGATGGTTACGCCCAGCAATGACAGCATGGTGCGTAACTTGTTTTGCCTTAAGGCATCAAACGCAAACAGGAAACTCTCGCGAAAAAGCTTTAAAAATAGCATACTCTCAGTTACTAAACAGGTTTATCCATCATCACATGCCGCGCCTATATTTGTTAGATGCCGAAACTGTCACTAAGTTACAGTTATTTTCAGTTTAGCTTTGACATTAAAAAATGAGGCACGAGTTTAAACAAAATAATCAATTCCGTTATTATAGGTTGAAATCCATCCTGATAATAAACGGCGCAAATCCTTAAAATATTTGTACATTTGCGCCCTGCAAATTGATATGTTAACATGAAATTATCTCAATTTAAATTCAATTTACCCGAATCATTAATTGCTCATACTCCTGCCGACAAGCGCGATGAATCAAGATTGATGGTGCTGCACCGCGACTCGGGCAAAATTGAACATAGAGTATTTAAAGACCTGCTCGACTATTTTGACGACAAGGATGTAATGATCCTTAACAATACTAAGGTTTTCCCGGCCCGTATGTATGGCAACAAGGAAAAAACCGGTGCTACTATTGAAGTTTTCTTGTTAAGAGAACTAAATAAGGAGCTTCGCCTGTGGGATGTATTAGTTGACCCTGCCCGTAAAATACGTGTAGGCAACAAACTATATTTTGGCGACGATGACCTGCTGATAGCTGAGGTAGTAGATAACACCACCTCGCGTGGCCGTACAATCCGTTTCTTGTTTGACGGTACCGATGAAGAGTTCCGCCGTAATGTGGAAATATTAGGCGAAACACCGCTGCCGAAATATATTAAACGCAAGGCTACCGCCGAAGATAAGGAACGCTATCAGACCATTTTCGCTAAACACGAAGGTGCCGTAGCTGCTCCTACTGCCGGCCTGCACTTTAGCCGTGAGTTAATGAAACGCCTGGAGCTAAAGGGTGTTGAGTTTGCCGAGGTCACACTGCACGTAGGTTTGGGTACTTTCCGCCCGGTTGAAGTAGAAGATTTGACCAAGCACAAAATGGACTCAGAGCAGTTTATCATCGAGCAAAAACAAGCCGATATTGTAAACCGCGCTATCGAAAACAAAAGACGTGTTTGCGCGGTGGGTACCACCAGTATGCGTACAATCGAGTCGGCAGTATCTGCTAACAAGACACTGAAAGCCGCTAACGACTGGACCAGCAAATTCATCTTTCCGCCGTACGAATTCAGTATTGCCAATTCAATGATTACCAATTTCCATACGCCCGAATCAACCCTGTTGATGATGGTAGCGGCATTTGGTGGTTATGAGCACATTATGCATGCTTACGAAGTGGCTATTAAAGAGAAATATCGCTTTTACAGCTACGGCGATGCCATGCTGATAATTTAGTCGGCGGCCGTCAGTTTGCGGTGGGCCGTTTGCAATGACGTAATAACCAATGACTAATTACGCAGTAGTTGTGGCCGGTGGTTCCGGCAGCCGGATGCAGTCGGCTATCCCCAAGCAGTTTTTATTGCTGGCTGGTGAGCCGGTGTTGATGCATACTATTCGTGCCTTTCATCTAAGTGAAGCCGGGCCTCATATTATCGTAGTACTTCACCCCGACTTTCAGCAACAATGGCAAATCCTCTGTGGCGAACATAACTTTACGCTACCGCACCAGGTTGTTAATGGCGGCGAAACACGCTTCCATTCCGTTAAAAATGGTTTGGCGTATATTCACAATGATAACGCAATTGTAGCGATACATGATGCGGTACGCCCGTTAACAGATATCAGCATTATCGATCATTCCTTTAACTATGCTGCCGAATATGGCAATGCTATTACCGTGGTAAAAAGCCGTGACTCCGTGCGTCAATTAAAAGGCAAACATTCGGTGAGTTTGCTGCGCGACGAGATCTACCTGGTACAGACGCCGCAAACCTTCCGAATGACGCAGCTAAAGAAGGCTTACGAACAACCATTCGATGAGAAATTTACAGATGATGCCAGCGTTGCAGAGGCAGCCGGAATGAGCATTAATTTAACGGAAGGTAATTACAAAAATATCAAGATCACTTTCCCGGAAGACATAGCTATCGCGGAGTTATTGCTCAGGCAATAATCTATTCCTCACCGGGATAGCTGTAAAATGCCACTAATCCGGTAGCTGGTTTTATGTCGCTCCATTTGTCGGCTTCCAGTGAGATCAAAGCACAGGCACAGGTTTGCATATCCTGCGATTCATGGGTAAGGCGATAAAGCAACCCGCTAATATTAGGATTGTGCCCCACCAGGGCAACAAAGCCGTATTCGTCTGAAACTTCCCTGATAATATCCAACAACGTATCGCTGCTGCCTTCATAAATGCGTTGATTGGTGACGGGCGCAGGTAAGCCTAAATGTTCGGCAATGATATTGGCGGTGCTGATAGTACGCAATGCCGGGCTGGCAATCATCATTTGAGGAATAATACCATTCTTTTTCAGGCGATCGGCCATGATGCCTGCATCTTCGGCACCCGACGGTTTTAGCGGTCGTTCAAAATCAATGTAGCCGGTGTCATGCGTGGCTTTGGCGTGGCGTATCAGCAGTAAATTCTTCATGTTATACAAATTGCATTAGCTGATTAACAATTGTTTGGGGGTCAATGTTGTACAAACACGCATAATCTTTCCGGAAGCAGGGCTTATTGCCGTAAACCGAGCAGGGCCTGCATTCAATATCATCGGCTACGATGTTGGCTTCTGATTGCCCGTAACCCAAAAATCCGGCGTAATGATGCGTAGCACCCCAAACCGAAACCACAGGCGTACCACGCAATGAAGCTAAGTGCATCCCGGCTGAGTCCATACTCAGCATCACATTCAACTCGTTGATAAGCGCCAATTCCTGCTCCATATGGAGTTTGCTTACCATAGAGGTCACATTGTCAAATCTTTGCTCCCACTGTGCGCATAGCTCTTCATCCATCGCCGTACCGCCAAATAAAAATACTTTCACATTTTCGCGGTTCAATGTTTCTAATACCGTCTCCATTTTTTCTATCGGCAGTATTTTGCCCTTGTATTGCGCAAATGGCGTAATGCCTATCCAGGGTTGGTTTTTGTGGCCGGTAATAGCAAGTATCTCTTTGGTTAAAGCCGATGGCGATTTCACCAACTGCTCATCCAACACCAACTGAAATCCTAATTTCCTAAAAACGTCGGCATAACGCTCTACGGTGCGCCTTAACGGTTTTAAAACTTTATAGGGAAAACGTGTAAGCAGCTTTTTTTCGTCGCGGCCCTTGTCGATATGGCTGGCTGGCCGGCCCCTCATTCCGAACAGCGCACGCAACAACTTACTGCGCAGGTTATCGTGCAGATCGGCAATAGCATAATAAGCACCGCTTTTATTAAGCTTTACATAGAGTTTGATAATGCCGCCGAAGCCTTTGTAATCTTTGTTTAGATCAACCGAAAAATAATTAAGGCGCTCAACGCCTGAAAAAAAGTCGACAAAACCCGGGCGGGAAACAAAGGTTACCTCAACATCCGGGTTTTGTGCCAGCAAAGCCTTTACAACCGGTACTGTCATGGCTACATCGCCCATTGATGAAAACCGCAGTACCAGTATGTGCTTTGTGGGCGCCATTACTTTTTGTTGTACAGCACCGGATTGAGCTCGGGGTCGTTGTACATCTTCATCTGGCGGTAAACCTTCATGTAGCGGTCACCACTTTCTATATCGGCTATTAGCTCGTCAATGGCCAGACAAAGATCTTTTTCCTGCTGAATGAGGATATCGAGTTTAAGATTATTCTTTACCAGGCGGTCACCGCTGATGTCCTTGCGCTCGGTCTGCTCGCGCATGTGGTAAATTTTGAGTACAAGTACTGATAAACGATCAATTGCTCCGGCAGGGCTTTCGGTATTAAAGCGTGCATCCGCTTTTGGCTTTACATCTTTATACTTCTCCAGGAAGTAGTCGTCAATTGATTCTACAATATCCGAACGTTCCTGGTTCGACTTATCAATACGGCGTTTCCACATTACCGCCTCGGTTGGCTCAATGGCCGGGTCGCGTATTTCATCCTCCATATGCCACTGCATGGTATCTATCCAGCATTTGGTGTACAAGAGATGCTCGAGGGTATCTTTTTGGTGGGGAATTTTACAAGAGTAATCGATGTAGTTATGATGATGGTAGTCGTCTACTACCTGTTCAAATATCTGTTTGCAAAGTGCGCTAATCATATTTTCAATTAAAAGCACAAAGATACAATTTAACTACCTTTTATGCGCTCAATAATGCGTGTGGATGAATAACCATCTACAAATTCAATGGTTTTTACTTCTCCGCCATTGGCTAAAACTTCTTTGGCGCCTGCAATATTTTCTATGGAATAATCTGCACCTTTTACGAGGACGTCAGGTAATAAGCTGGTTATCAATTGCTGAGGGGTATCTTCTTCAAACAATACTACCGCATCCACAAAAAGCAAGGCTGCCAATAAAAACGCGCGGCTGTTCTGGTCATTCACCGGGCGGCCGGCGCCTTTTATTCGCTTTACTGAAGCATCTGAGTTTAAACCGATCACCAGTTTATTGCCCAACGCAGCAGCCTTTGCCATATACGTGATATGGCCGATGTGCAGCAGATCGAAAACGCCATTGGTAAAAACAACCTTTTGCCCCCCTGCCTGCCATCGTTTTATGTTGGCTTGCAGCGATGCGCGATCAGATATTTTATCTAAAATGACTTGTTCGGCGTTAGCTGACATAATGTTAAAATTGATCGTCGACCGATTTACAAATGATGTGACCTATAAGGATGTGCATTTCCTGTATGCGCGCCGTTTCATTAGATGGGACAACGATACACAGATCGCACAAGCTATGCATCTTTCCTCCATCACGACCTGACAGGCCCAGCGTTTTGCAACCGTAATCCCTGGCTGTCTTTAAGGCATTTAAAACGCCCGGGCTATTGCCACTGGTAGATATGGCTATGAACACATCGCCCGGTTGCGCATAAGCTTCTACCTGGCGCGAGAACACGTGGTCGTAACCATAATCGTTAGCAATGGCGGTTAAGGCTGAGGTATCGACGGTAAGTGCAATGCCCGGTAACGCCTTGCGATGTTTTACAAACCTACCGGTCAATTCTGCAGCAATATGTTGCGCATCAGCTGCGCTGCCGCCATTACCGGCTATCAGCACTTTTTGGCCGCCTTGTAGTGCGTTGGTTATCATGTGGCAGGCCGACTCGATATCATCTGTCAGCGTTTCAATTACTTTTTCTACCAGCTTACGATGTTCATATAGTTCTTCTATGACCATTTTTTGCCTTGTTTTTTTAGTTCAAAAATCCTGGTTATTTCGGGGAGGCTTAATGCATTCAGGCAATATTCTTTTGATAAACCGCCTTTTCTTGCAGCCAATGTACCGTAATACATATCGCCAAAGCCCTCGTTACGGTGCGCGTCAGGATTGATTGACAACCAAACGCCTTTACTCAACGCATATTGATGCCAGCGCCAGTCGAGATCAAGTCTCAGCGGATTGGCGTTTACTTCTACAATCACCTGGTTAGCCGCACAAGCGTCGATCACTTTTTTAAAGTCGATAGTATACCCGCTGCGGCTTAGCAACAACCTGCCCGTTGGATGGCCTAAGATCGTTGTATGAGGGTTTTCAACTGCTTTTATAATACGTTCCGTAGCCTTTTTTTCATCCATCTTTAGGTTAGAGTGAACGGAAGCTACAATAAAATCGAATTTCTTTAATATCTCGTCCGGGTAATCCAGCGAACCGTCATTTAAAATATCCGATTCAATTCCCTTAAAAACATGAAATCCTTTTAATTTTTTATTGAGGTGATCTATTTCTTCGTGTTGTTGCAATACTTTTTCAATGCTCAGGCCCTTGGCGTAAAAAGCGCTTTTGCTGTGGTCGCACAAACCCAGGTATTCCAGTTTTAACTGATCCTGGCAATAGGCAGCCATTTCTTCAATGGTATTTACGCCGTCGCTCCAGGTACTGTGATTATGCAATGCGCCTTTCAGGTCATGGTAGCTAATCAATACAGGCAACTGATCTTTTGCTGCCCGTTCGATAAAAGTATCATCTTCACGCAATTCGGGCTTAATACATTGCAGCCCGGCTTTAATATATATAAGCTCTTCGCTCTCTGGCTGATCAGGCATTTCTGTAACCCGGTCCATCACGGCCTTTATGTGCTCATCAGTGCCCGTCTTTGCAAATAAAGTGCGGTGATAGTAACGTTTCTCTACGCAATAGATATTCACTTTTAAACCGGTGTCAGTCGTTCCGCTGATACAATCATCTTTCAAGTTTATATTTTTTAAAAAGGAACACTCCAGCAAAGTTTGTAAGGCTATTTCCTGGTCACGTGTACCTAATACGATCTCTAACTCATTGATGATCTCGCAGGTACGCCGAAATTCCCCGGCAAAATCAACCAACGCATTGCCAAAAATATCTTTTATCAAATTCAACAGGCCATTAGCCTCGTTCAACACCTGCGAATACAGGAACTTGCCGTGGCTGGCCATCTTAAATTCAATGGCCTTCTGAATTTCTTCCTGGGTTTTAAGCCCGAAACCTTTAGCCTCTATCAGGCGGTTTTCGTTGCAGGCATAATACAACTCACCAATGTTTTCAATACCCATCTCGCGCCAGATAGTCGCCACTTTTTTGGGGCCGATGCCTTTAATGCCCATGATCTCTACCACACCTTCAGGTGTTGCCGCCAGCAGTTCTTCCAATTCGGTCATGGTACCGGTTTGAACCAGTTCTATCACTTTAGCAGCCACGCTTTTACCAATACCGTATATCTTTTCTAATTCCCCGAAAGATTTATCCGCCGCGCGATAAGGCAGCTTATCAATGGTGAAAGAAGCGCTGGCAATAGACTTGATCTTAAAGGGATTTACCTCATGCAGTTCCATGAGTTGCGACAACAAACGCAGCTTGCGCGAGATGGTCTTATTTTCCATAATTGGCGTGATAAAAGTAAGGAAAAAAAGCTGCTTTTGTTTGGGCGTTGATATAGAATGGATGACAGGGCATGGTAAGCCTGCCGAACCATGATTTGAGAAACGCAGCGTATTGCGTCTCTACAGATTTTTTTATCTCACCTCTACACTATACTCCATCCGTGCTTGCGGACCGCGCATTATTTGGGTGGCGCCTTTTATTTGCTGGTAGATGGCGTAGTTTTGACCCAATTCTGATTTGAGCATGCGGGTTTTAACTTCAGAATTGATGCCCGAAGTAAACCTATCAAAAATACTTTTTTGTTCAGGCAGTGCTTCGAGGCGATAACCCTTCAATCCCGCCATTTTTGCAGCGCATTTAATAGCATCGTCCATGTGGCCCAAACGATCTACCAGGCCAATTTGCAAGGCTTGCTGGCCTGTCCACACGCGGCCCTGCCCTATGCTGTTAATGTATTCCTGTGTTTTACGACGGCCGTTTGCCACGGCTTTGGTAAACTCGTCGTAACCGCGGTTTACCTGGCTCTGTAGTATCAGTTTTTCTTCGGGCGTTAAAGGACGGCTTATATCGCCGATGTCAGAAAACTTTCCGGTTTTAACACCATCGAAAGTAACACCCAACTTGTCGTTAAATAGCTTTTTCATGTTCGGCAATACGGCGAAGATGCCAATAGAGCCTGTAATAGTATTTGGTTCTGCAATGATCGAATCTGCCGCGCACGAGATGTAATATCCGCCTGATGCCGCAACATCACCCATAGAAACCACAATAGGTTTGGTCTTTTTGGTAAGCGCTACTTCACGCCAGATCACGTCCGACGCTAATGAACTGCCGCCCGGCGAGTTCACGCGCAACACTACGGCTTTTACTCTTTTATCTAACCTTGCTTTGCGCAGGGCTTTTGAAATACCCTCTGAACCAATGCTGTTATCGTCGCCCTCGCCACCGGCAATCTCGCCTGAGGCATAGATTACCGCAATACGGTTGTCTGATGATGTGGAAGTACTTTCTGTTTTGGTAGCCTCAGAATTGGTATAATCTGCTATTTCTACGCTTTTCAGGTCGGTCACTTTACTTACACCGGTGCGTGAACGCAGATCGTCTAAAATTTCGTCCTTGTATTTCAACCCGTCAATGAGTTTGTATTTCACGGCATCTTCCGGCTCACGAATGGTCATGTTAGTAGCCAGATCGCGCAGTGTATCTTTATTGATTCCGCGGCTTTTGCTGATGCCATCTAAAAAGTGATCATACATCGAACCTAAATAGGCGGTAACCTGTAAACGATTGGCATCGCTCATTTTGGTAAGTACCAATGGCTCTACGGCGCTTTTAAACGTACCTACTTTAATTATCTGCGCCTCGATGCCCAATTTATCCAGCGCTCCTTTTAAAAACGTTACCTGCGAGCTAAAGCCCTTAAATTCAATGATACCTTTTGGATTGAGATAAACCCTGTCGGCTACAGAAGCGAGGTAATAATATTGCTGATCGTAAACCTCGGAATACGCCACCACGAATTTGCCGGAGCGCTTAAAGTCTATCAGGGCATTGCGAATTTCTTCTACCGTTGCCTGGCCGGCATCGGTGGTACTTTCATCAAGGAAAATGCCCTTAATATTATGATCTGTCTTTGCTTTTTTAATGTTGGCCAGGATATCGTTCAGGCCGATCTCTTTATCCTGGTCGCCGCCTAAAATGGGAACACCCTTGAAAGGGTTATCCGGTGTGCGCTCTGTAATAGGTTTTGTAAACTGAATGTGCAGAATGGTATTAGCTGAAACTTCCACTTTTTTATCGCTGTTTGCCGCCACAACACCTACCACAATCAAAAACCCAATAAACATGAGGAAAAAACCCGCTAAAATTACGCCCAACATGCTGGCGAAAACAAATTTGAAAAATTGTTTCATTTGAAGCTACAAATCTATATCTATGCAAACTTAACAATTAAGTGCACATATTAATAAGAGCCCAAACTATAATGTTTGTTACAACATGAAAGACGTTTTTTTACTACTTGGAAGTAACCTCGGCGACCGCCATCAGCTTTTACAACTTGCTGGTGATTTTATTATCGATGAAGTAGGCCAATTAGTAAAAAAGTCATCTGTTTACGAAACACAATCATGGGGTAAAAGCGATGAACCCGACTACCTGAATCAGGTGTTATGGCTGCAAACCGACTTAAGCGCACTGGATGTATTAGAAAAAATCCTGGCGATAGAATTAAAGATGGGGCGCGTGCGGGCAGAAAAATGGGGGGCGCGAACGATAGACATCGACATTTTATTTTACGGCGATGAGGTAATTGTTGAGCCGAACCTGAAAGTACCTCATCCGCAGTTGCAAAATAGGCGCTTTACACTGGAGCCGTTGGCCGAAATTGCTCCCGATTGGATACATCCGGTATTCAACAAAAATATTTCGCAGTTGAAAAATGAATTGATGGATGATTTGATTGTTAAAAAATTATAAATTTGGTTGTTAAGTCCCTGATTAATATGTCATATAATTACCCCGACCAAGACCTTGATCTGACCTTGTTACACGAGATTGCCGATGGCAGCGATGAGTTTATTATTGAGTCGATCGGCATGTTTTTGCAGCAAACGCCCGGGCTGGTGAACGAGATAAGCAATTTGATTGCACAGGGCGACTGGCCTAATGCCGGCACTACCGCACACAAACTCAAACCAACTCTGGGTTTTTTTGGCATGCTCAGCACCCAGGCGCTGGTGCAGCAGGTAGAACATGCCTGTAAGGCAGGCGGCGAAAACCCACAGGAAATAACAGACAAATTCAACCAGGTTAAAGTGGCACTAGCCACCAACATGACCACACTTTATAAAATTAAAGTAGAAAAGACGGCGGGCCTTTAAGTTTTCTCTATAGTAAAATTATAGCTTTCCATGATCAGGTTAGCCAGCAGGCTTTTACAGGCCTGGTCAACTTTGGTATGGGCGGTTGCTTCGTTATCGGCTTCTATCTCAAGAGAGATGTGTTTCCCAATACGCACATTCTGAATTTCGCTCAGGCCCAGATTTTTCATGCTTCCGGTAACGGCTTTTCCCTGCGGGTCAAGTATTTCTTTCTTGGGCATTACATCAATTTCGGCCTGGAACTTCATTTTTACTTATTTTAAATTGGATAACAGATAAGACGATATAGATAAATATGATCGCCGGAACGGCGGCAAATTTAAAAAATAGCACCAATATTGCCGAAAACAACAGCAATAAATAACGGTAAATATTTTGGTCGACGTCGCGGTTCTTGAATTTAAGCGATAGCAGCGGCAATTCGGCTACCAGCAGGGCGCACATCACGATAACAAATACCGAAAGTACCCAAGGGTTCAGAATATATTTAGACAGGTTGGGGTATTGCAGCATCAGCAAGGGTAAGGATGCGATCAAAATAGCATTGGCAGGCGTAGGCAAGCCGATAAATATCTCGGCCTGGCGCGTATCAGAATTAAACTTAGCTAAACGTAAGGCCGAAAACACCGGGATAAGGAACGCAATAAAATTCAGATAAGTACCAATGCCTGGTGCAGGTGGCGCCTGTAAGAATAATTCGTACAGGATCACCGACGGTAAAACGCCAAAGCTCACCATATCCGCCAATGAATCAAGGTCCTTTCCTATACCCGAAAATGATTGCAAAACACGGGAGGCAAATCCGTCGAAAAAATCAAAAATGGCTGCTAAAAAGAGGGCGTAAGCCGCTACAACTAAGTCGCCCTGGAAGGCGAAAACAATACCTACGCATCCGCTGAACAGGTTGGCGCAGGTAATCGCATTGGGGAGATGTTTCTTTACTCGCCTCTTCATTTACGGCATGAAGTTAGGGATTTTAGTAATAAGTTGTAGAAAGTTGTAAGAGTTGTAAAAGTTAAAAGGTTGTAATTATTGTAACTAACTACTTCAACAATTACAACCTTTACAACAACTTTAATCTGCTTACGAATTCATAGACACCAAAAACTCTTCGTTTGTTTTGGTACCCCGTATCTGCGCCTGCAGGAATTCCATTGCCTCCTGCGAGTTCATATCGGCCAGGTGATTACGCAATATCCAAACACGCTGCAAGGTTTCGCGGTCCTGCAACAGGTCTTCGCGACGGGTGCTCGAAGCAGTAATATCAATAGCCGGGAAGATACGTTTGTTAGACAATTTACGGTCTAACTGCAGCTCCATGTTACCGGTGCCTTTAAATTCTTCAAAGATCACTTCATCCATTTTAGAGCCGGTTTCGGTTAATGCTGTCGCGATGATGGTCAGCGAGCCGCCATCCTCAATATTACGTGCCGCACCAAAGAAACGCTTTGGCTTATGCAGCGCGTTAGCATCCACACCACCAGATAATATTTTACCGGATGCTGGCGCCACCGTATTGTAAGCACGCGCTAAACGGGTGATAGAGTCAAGCAGGATCACTACGTCGTGACCACACTCAACCATACGTTTTGCTTTTTCTAAAACAATATTGGCAATCTTCACGTGACGCTCGGCCGGTTCATCAAAAGTAGATGAAACCACCTCGGCGCGCACGCTACGGGCCATATCTGTTACTTCTTCAGGACGTTCGTCGATCAACAGGATGATCAAATAAACTTCAGGGTGATTTTTTGCAATGGCATTGGCCACATCTTTCAGCAACATAGTTTTACCGGTTTTTGGCTGCGCCACGATCAAACCGCGCTGACCCTTACCTATCGGCGAGAACAGGTCCATGATACGGGTTGAATAATTACCCGGATCGGTGAACAGTTCCAGCTTTTCAGATGGGAACAGTGGTGTTAAGTGATCAAAAGGCACGCGGTCGCGCACCTCGGCAGGGATACGGCCGTTTATGGCCTCTACCCTTACCAGCGGGAAGTATTTTTCGCCTTCTTTTGGCGGACGGATGCTGCCGCGAACGGTATCACCGGTTTTTAAACCAAATAATTTTATCTGCGACTGTGATACATAAATATCGTCAGGAGAAGTCAGATAGTTATAATCAGATGAACGCAGGAAACCATAGCCGTCGGGCATAATTTCAAGCACGCCTTCATTTACTATTACATTATCAAAATCAAGGTTAATAGCCGGTTCCTGCATTTTTGGCTGGCCGTTACCGCCTTGATTTTTCACCCGGTCAAACTTTGGCTGGCGGCCAATAGTTACTTCGTCGGCACGTTCAACAGGTTCACCTTCCTGGGGTGTTTCGGTATACTCTTCTACGGCAGCAGGAGTATCTTCCCCGTCGGTTTCGTCAGCCTGTGGTTCTACGTCCTGCACGTCAAACAGGTTGGTATCGTCCAGCGGTACTTCTACACGCGGGCGATCGCTACCGCTCTTGGTGGTGCGTATCCTCTTGCGGCCCTTGTCGCCGCCTGCAGCAGCGGGTTCAGCGCCCTTTTCAGAGTAATTACTTTCTACAGCGTTTTGCTGGGCGCGGGCAACTTCTATAAGTTGCTGTTGCTCTTCAATACGGCTAATCAATTGGGGTTTTCTTAGATCGTCCGCTTCGGCGACTCCTAAATTTTTGGCAATCTCTCGCAACTCCGAAACGAGCTTATCGTTCAATTCGATGGTATCAGACATAGATGAATTATAAATTCAAAAAGATTTTTTGTTAAAGTGTATTGTTATTATCACGATGTATTTGATAATACATGAAGATATTTTGTTTGAAAGAAATTAATTTGCGGCTGTTTGCAACATCTAAACCCGGCTAACTACTAAATTATACAGAGGAATTTGAAATTGTTTCTTTAGCGCAAGAAAAATCCTAATGGAAAACGCTGCAATTGTACTTAAATTATTTATAATATCAAAACTTTAAATAAATATCTCTAAGCAGCAACAGTTCAACTATTTTTTAGTTTTTTTGATGTCGAAATAATATCAGCTATCCGCCACATGATTACCCGCCAGTTTTTAATAGATCAGATAAAACGAAAAAAGTCGTTTTTATGTGTAGGATTAGACAGCGATATTGATAAGATACCGCCGTTCCTGAAAGATTATCCCGACCCGGTTTTTGAGTTCAATAAACGTATTATTGATGCTACTAAAGACCTTTGTATCGCTTACAAACCTAATGCAGCATTTTACGAATGCCGGGGCATGGCGGGGCTGCAAAGTTTGATCGCTACCTCGCAATATTTACCTAAAGATTGTTTGAGTATTATCGATGCTAAACGCGGCGATATTGGCAATACCTCCGCTAAATACGCCGAGGCTTTTTTTAATGAGAAAACATCCGGGATGAGTTTTGATGCCATTACCGTAACGCCATATATGGGTAATGACAGCGTTACACCCTACCTGGCCTATGAAAATAAATGGGTCATATTACTGGCGCTCACCTCCTCTGTCGGAAGTCAGGATTTCCAATACCTGCCTGCCGGCGATGGCTACCTGTACGAAACTGTGATCAAGAAAGCCAATAACTGGGCCGGTGCTGATCGCCTGATGTACGTAGTTGGCGCCACCAAAAGCACCGAGTTTACCAACATTCGCCAAATAGCACCGGATAACTTTTTACTGGTACCGGGCGTGGGCGCGCAAGGCGGCAGCCTGGAAGATGTTTGCCGCTACGGCATGAATAAAGATTGCGGACTGATCGTCAATGCATCCCGTTCTATCATCTATGCCTCCAACGGCGAAGACTTTGCAGATGCAGCGAGGGCCGAGGCACAAAAACTACAAAAGCAAATGCACGCGGAGCTGGGAAAAACGGGAATTATTTGAGTCGGGAGTCTAAAGTCGTCTATCGACTTAAATACTTGTTACCTGATACTTACTACTAAACCTCCAGTTTCCCTTCAATAGAATCATCTAACGTTTTACCAACCATGGCGCCCACCAATTGCTTTGCAAAAGCAACCATATTGCCGTGTTTGTTATCCCAATAATAGGCTTCTGTCGGTTCGACAGTAATTACGGAAATACGCGGATCGTTTTCTCCTTCTGTAAACCACGTTTTGTAAATGGGCTGCCATAATTCTTTGATCACCGCTTTATCGCTGCTGACACTGCCTAATCCGTAAATATTTAAGTAGTCGGAATATTTTGATCCCTGGAAAAACAACTGAACAAAAGGATCGTCAACGATTTCTTTATTTAGGTGGCTATCGTTAGCGCTTAGGAACAGCAAATTGCCTCTCTCGTCGACCTTTTGTGCGGTCATCGGTCGCGCAGAAACGGGAATGCCCGTTTTTATATTACTGCAGAAGAAACAGGTTTTGGCATCTTCTACCATGTCTTTGAGTTTCTTAATAGCTTCGGCGCCGCCCAGGTCCTTGTGGTTATCTTCTGGTTGATTCTGATTAATACTGTTCATATGTTTTTCAGTTGATATGCTTATTTAACCAAACTGATAACATATTGTTTAGTGGGAAGTCTCAAGTCCTGAGTCATCAAGCAAACCTCAGGCTCAGAACCGAAGCTCCCGACTTCAGATTCAATTAAAGCGCTTCCACCATCGGGCGCATCTGTATCTCGATAATACGTGACCCCGCCGATTGGGTACAAGCCAACAATACGGCTCCGGCGACATCTTCAGCTTCCAGCATACCCGATTTATCTACACCTTCCTGCGTACGGCCGGTGCCAATTGCAAATTCGGTTTTTACACCACCCGGGCAAATAGCGCCTACTTTAATACCATGTGGCCTTAATTCTTTATCCAGCGCCTGCGCAAAGCCAACTTGTGCAAATTTGGTAGCGCAATACACTGCTTCACCGGCAAAGCCATACACGCCTGCCATGGATGACAGCATCAAGATGGTACCACCTTTTTGTTTGATCATTTCCGGTGCTACATAACGGGTAAATAAAAAGCCCGAACGCATGTTGGTATCCATCATGGTATCATAGTCTTCTAAGGAGGTATCTACCAGGTTCTTGTAAATACCCATACCCGCATTATTTACCAAAATATCGATCTTGCCGGTGATCTTTAAGGCAGCTTCTACCGTATTTTTTGCGGTGGCTTCCTCACGGCCATCACCGGCAACTACTGTGGCGTCGCCACCCAGTTTTTTGATCTCGTGTACAAGATCATCAAGCCGTTCTTTTCTGCGAGCTGTTAAAACAATATGTGCGCCCTCGCCTGCCAGTGCCAGTGCACTTGCCTTACCTATACCGGCGCTTGCGCCGGTAATAATTACCACTTTTCCGGTTAATTTTCCTGCCATGATACGATCAATTTTTTGCGTTTCTAATGAGATAGCTTATGGCTGCAATATACAAAAAATGGCATATTGCAATCGATTGCTAAACGTGCTCAAAAGCTGCGCAGGTATTGCGGGTTTATCAGGTTGCCATAGGCTATATCGCTCGATTTGTCCATGCTGAACCAGGGCGAACCGTCGTACTGCAGCACCTGTATATTTTGTGCCGGCATAAAACTTTGTGCCAACAGAAATTGCCTTTTATGTGCGCTGTTTTCTACCACTTCCATCACAATAAAACAATGCCCCGGCGAACCACCATGAATAAAAATATCACCGGCCTTTAGTTGATCGGGTGCGCTTACCGGTTTCAGTTGCTTTTCGAGCGATAAGGTACCCGCATAGGCGAATACCAGCTCCATATATTTTAGAAAAGTGTTATAGCTATAATCTTTCTTCGCCGTTAGCTTCCAATGATTGCCGCTATAACGATATCCGTCAGCGTAATGCACATAGTCACATTTAAAGCCGCTTACAAAATTGAAAGAGATTTCGTTATAACGCTTTTGATGATAGAGATACTCGCCGCGCAAACGCATCACGGCATCCGCGCATTGCTGCAGGTCTTGTTTACCAACGCTCACATCTGCAACCGCTGCTGTGTAAACATCGGTACGTGCAATATCACCCCTGTATGTAAGCGTGTGGGTTCCGGCGGGCTTTAACGGTAGATTTTGCAGCCATTCTTCAAAACTTCCCGGCGCAACTTTCAGTTGCTGATAACCGGCGGGTATAGCGAAGCGGGTTTTTACGTTATCGGGCAATGGTGATAACCAAAAGGCCATGGCAAGAAACGTGATTAAGGCTGATTTCATAAACTAATTTACAAAATTAAGGCAATAATTCGGGCCGGTATTCAAAATGCATCGTATCGAAATGATACCATTTGCCGCCCCATATAAAGCCGTGTTTTTCAAATATATCAACAATGGCTTGAGGAATACGGTTACGGTATTTTACCTGCACATTTTCGTTGGTGCATTTGCAAACCCACTGCCAATAATCCGAATAAGCGGTATTAATATCTATGGTAGCACCATAACTGTGCATACTATGACGCGTGGTGCCGTTAATGTTTCGCCAATCAAACGTACCGCCGATGTGGGTCAGATATTTTTTAAACTCAGGATGCTTATCCAACTCGCCCGAGATCAATTTTATTTTTTTGTCAACACCGTTAATTGTAGTCACCCTTATTTGCTGTCCCACCAGCTTCGGGCACCAGGTGATGATTACCAAATGCCTTTCAACCTGTGCCTGGGTTCTGCCATATATTTTTTTAAAAAAGGCATCATTCCTTATTCGGCCCGGGTCCTCACCAGGTTGCGGCGGCGTTGCTTGGGCACCAATGGGATAAGCCTCAACGAACATATCTTTCAGGTCCGGTTGATCAAGTTTCTGCTGTGCCGTTTTATTTTTGATGCCATCATTCCAGGGCAAGCGTGTGCCGTCTTTAAACAACAACCCGTTATCTGCAAAACCAACAACAAAGCCGCTATAACATTTCATTAGTTTTTGAGCATCAGCAGGAATTGATTGCGGGAAAACAGCGGTAATATAAGCGAAAAACACTAAAGTCAAAATCGCTTTCATGTGAATATCAGGCAAAAACCACTTTGCGTTCCGGGTAACGCGTGGCATAATTGGTCACCATTGTTCTAATATAATCATTGCCGGGATAACGGGTCAGGAAGTTTTTTACCTGGTGCAAGTCGTTCGCTTCGGCGTCTCCGGCAATATAGCCCATGCCATAGAACTGACCCTTTTCTATAAGGATGCAACTGTGCTCGTCGCGGGTACGGCCCGCATCGCGGATGGCAAACGTGGGCAACACATCTTTTAACTCGTCTAAAGCGCGGTTTACCTTTTTATTGTGTGCCTTTACAGTTATCGCTCCCGTGCAGGCACATTTACCATTGCTTCCCTTCTCGCACGGACCACTGGTATGTTGCATAAAACAAAGTTTAGGGCAAAGATCGAAGGCCTCTATTAGTTTATTAAGCAAATTATAGCCATCCATTATTGAGTTGCAGGTATAAATAGCCGGGTTATGCTTTCGCTGTTTATCAATGGCCAATCGCAAATAGCCCCGCTGATCTTCGAAGGTATATAAGCCGTAAGCGTGTTCGAATCGCTTAAGCGAGCGGTTATATCTGGGCCATAAGCGTTTGATCTCTATCGCTTCCAGCACAAAGGCCTGCAACTCGGTGCCGCATTCCTCGAACGAAATGTGATGAATATTCCTTAAAAACTCCTGCCGCTGCGGACCAATGTTATTCCCCGTAAAATGACTGCAAACGCGTTTTTTAATATTGCGCGCCTTGCCCACATAGATCACCTTGCCCACCGCGTCATGAAAATAATAAACACCCGGCGTATAAGGCAGTTGCAAAATGTCTACTTTTGAAAGATTAGGCGGCAAAACCTGCTCTTTAGAATTTTGTTTCAAGGCTATTTTAAGGTGATTGTCGTGATCGTTTTGAAGCAGCAGCGAAAATAATTGCGCGGTGGCATTGGCGTCGCCGCTGGCGCGATGCCGGCTTTCATTCTCAATACTCAAATGCTTGCAGAGTTTGCCTAAACTATATGAGGGCAAGCCGGGCAGTATCTTGCGGCTCAGCCTAACGGTACAAAGTTTATTGCTTTGCCACTCGTAGCCTGCTAAGGCCAAATGATGCCGAACGAATGAATAATCAAAGTTGACATTGTGAGCTACAAATATATGCCCATCTAACAGTTCATATATCTCTTGCGCAACCTGTTTAAAGGGCGGCGCGTTGCGTACCATATCATCGGTAATACCTGTAAGCGCCTGTATGTAAATGGGTATCTCTTTATGCGGATTAATGAGTGTGGAGTATCGCTTCACCACTTCGGTGCCATCATGTATGCAAATAGCAATTTCTGTTATACCGTTCCCTGCCGCATGGCCTCCCGTAGTCTCTATGTCAACAATCGCATACATCGACGTAAAAGTACTAAAATTCTTAGTCAGGATAATTGATCAAAAGAAAAGATTTTTACTACCTGATAATGGCCACAAAGCCTGATAAAGGTTTCTGCCCCGGCAGTAGCGTGATCACATAATAATAGGTTCCCGAAGGCAATGCCGCACCGTTATAGGTACCGGCCCAGGGCGATGGATAGCCCACAGAGCGGAAAAGCAACGTACCATAACGGTTAAATATTTGCACTGTGCTTGAAGAATAAGTATTGAGGTTAGTAATATCCCAGGTATCATTAATACCATCGCCATTAGGTGTAAACGTATTGGGAATGATAACCGCTAATCCAGGTATCGTAGTTACGGTCAACGTGCCGGATACGCGGTTTAAGTAATAATTAAGTAATGATCCGCCGCTTACCGTGATGGGGTACTGCCCTATTGGTGATGATGGTGTAGCCGTAGTAGTTGCCACCGGTTGCGTAATAAAGTCTGCTGCCGTATCGCCATTAATAAAACCCTGGTAAGTTAATGTAAACGCGGGATTTGGTTGACCATAAGGCCGGCTTTGATCGTTAGCAGTTACAGTTAATATTGAACCCGTTATAGACAGATTCCCCTGTTTATAAGTGATGATGTAATTGGAGGCCGAAAAGGTACCGCCCGTAGCCCGCGAAGGAGTAACTGTAAAGGCGTAAACTCCCACGTTTGCGGTTGCTACTGCGCCCGGGCCGTAGTCAATTGTTACCGACCCAACGGTTTCGCTATTTTGCAACCCGGTGGCGGTAAAGGCGGTTGAACCAGGAATTGCAGTTAGTGTGCTGCCATAAACCTTCGCGGCATCATTTGCGGTAATGGTTAGCGGCGCAAGGGTAACAGTGCTTAGGGGCATTGATACAAATCCTGGTGGCAAATTCTGAATAGACAAAGTAATTAGATTAGAAAGATTACCACCGTAATTTCCCACCGGGGTTGTTGCTTTTAACCGTATATAAACCGTTGTATTAGGGATGTGAATAAGCGTCGGATTACCAAACGTCACGGTGTTGCTAAAGGTGACATTATCCAGGCTCACTTCAAAACCTGCGGGTGGTGTAACTGTTATTGCGCTATTTACATAGTCTGCCGATGCAGCGAACGAAGTGGACGCCGATGGCGTTCCATAAACCGTTGTGAGCGGCAACGGATTACTTGCTATATTAATACCCTCCCCTACTACGATCAAGTCGCCAGGTATGAAAGTAATGGCATAATTAGTGCTTAAAAAGCCGTTTCCACCTGTTGAAGCAGCTATTATTACCGACCCCGTGTATGTACCAACAGGATCAGTAGCGGCATTACCTGGCCCATAATTTACGATGATAGTGTTGATGCTTTGTCCATTTACTAAACCTGCAGCTTGAAAAGCTGTAGTACTTTGCCCGGAGGGCAGAACGCTACCAAACGGCTTTGTTACAGGCAATGCCGTAATCGTCATAGGCTTTGGGGTCACGGTACTATTGGGCATAAGTACGTTAACGGTGGTAGCATTTTGGCTGGTTAATGCTATGGCACCAGCATAAGTACTTGCCGCGGTTGTGCTTGTTAATCTGATATAGATCGTTGTACTTGCTATATTACCCGCGGCGCCAACCGTAACTGTATTGCTAAAGTTGATATTATCGGTGCTCACTTCAAATCCGGCAGGTGGTGTTACAAGGATACCTGCCGTCATGTTAATCCCCGAAACGGTAAACGAGCTGGACGGGGAGGCCGTGCCATAAACAGTATTAACCGCCGACGGATTAGTCGTCGCGGTAATGGTAGGCCCCTCAATACCCACATCAACATCGCCGGCCACATATGTAATGCCATAATTACTGTTTAAAAAGCCATTTGCACCAACGGGGTTAGATGCCACAGCAGAGCCGGTATAAGTGCCGGGAGGGGCATTGGCGGCTGCCCCCGCGCCGTATGTCATAGTAACCCCGGTAATGGTTTCACCGTTTTGCAAACCGGTGACAGAAAAACCCGAAGTGACCGGCCCCGATGTGAGTATATTGCCAAAGGGTTTATTTACAGAACTGGCTGTAATAGTTATAGGGGCTGGTGTAATAGCAAGGTTATCAGGCGTATAAGTGATGCTATAATTACTTGGCACGAAGCCATTGGTACCAGCTACGTTCGATCCTATAACAGCATTTGCATAAGTACCCACTGGTGCATTTGCAGCATAACCAGCACTGAAATTTGCCTGGATGTAGTTAATCAACTCACCATTTTTCAAGTTGGCATTAATTGGAGAAAAATCAAAGTTAGTACTGCTGTCAAAAATATAGGTTTGTGTTACGCCATATCCATAGGGTTTCGTCACATGAATTAGAATGGTAAGCGGCGCCGGATTAACCCTGCTCGCGGGCATCGCCACATTTTGTGTGGTGGCACCCGGGCTGGTTAAAGCAATGTTACCCGAGTAGGTGCCTACAGCCGTCGTGCTTTTTAACCGGATGTATACAGTTGAAGGCCCCACATTGCCCGGTCCGTTAATAGTAACAACGTTATAATAGTTGATATTATCCAAACTTACCTCAAAGCCTGTTGGCGCAGTAATTACCAGGTTACCGGTAAGGCTGCCGCCAGATACAGTAAAAGTTGACGGTGCAGACGCTGTACCGTAAGTAGTACTTACTGCTGACGGAGCCGTTGAGGCAGTAAGTACAGGCCCCGGCGGAGTTGGATTGACCGTGATAGTAAAAGTAAAGGGGCTGCCGGTGCAGATTGTACTCCCGGTAGAAATGAAACTGCCCACTGAAAACGGTTTTTGACCTACGTTAACGGTAGTAGTAACTGCCAATGTGGTGGTATTAATAACAGAAACATTGTTAGAAATCACACTCGTTACATACAAAGCGCTTCCATCAGGTGTAAGTGATACGCCATTATCAAGTGTCCCGACAGTAATTGTTGCTATAGTGGAGAGATCTGAAGTCTTGATGACAGATACCGTACCATCGCCGGTATTTGCCACATAAATACGACTGCCATCCGGGCTAACCACTATACCTTTGGGGTTAGTACCCACTGTAACATGCGCAACCACCGTATTATTGGTAGTGTTGATGACGGTTATCTCATTGGAATTGGATTGCACCACGTACAGCCGGGTATTGTCAGGGCTCAGCACGCAGAAATAAGGCAAGGGATCTACCGTGATCGTGTTTGTAACAGTTCGGGTAGAGGTATTGACTATCGAGACGGTGCCGTCGTTATAATTTGCAACGTACAATTTGCTGCCGTCAAAATTGAGCGCAAGTCCTGTTGGGCCCTGGCCAACATGGAAAGTGGTTGTAATTGTATTGGTTAATGCGTTTAATTCTGAAATATAATTATTTCCAGAGTTACTAATATATATCCGCTGATTGTCGGGACTCACAGCTACCTGGTAAGGCGCTAAAAAACCTGTAATAACAGCCTCTTGTGTAAAGGTGGTAGCATTAATAATGCTGAGGGTATTGGGGGTGGTGTTGGCAATATATACGCGATTATAGTCATTACTCACAGTAACGCCATACGGATTTGCGCTCACAGGGATGGTATTTACAACCTTATTCGTGATCGTGTTAATGATCGACATGGTGTTGTCGACGGAGTTGGCCACATAAGCATAAATTGATTGCACCGGGGTTACCGAAATGGTGGCGGTAACAGGGCTGCTGGTATTATTTACTGCCGTAAACGATGGGATGTCCCCGATGCCCGTGGCAGCAATGCCTATCGATGTATTATTGCTTGTCCATTTGTAGGTACAGCCCGTATTGGTTGGAAAAATTATTGCTGTAGTAGAGTTGCCGTTAGTAAGCGTTTGATTAGTTATTTGTCCTTTAACTGTTGTAAACAGACAAGAAAAGACCACGCAAATGGCTATTACTCTTGTACAAATTGTGAGGCAGCGTGTAAACACTCGTATGTGACAATTGATTTACTATGCCGAATTTAATGGTTTTTTAAATTATCTCAACATTAACTTATTAAATATTAAGCAAATAAAGCTATATCTACTCATCGAATGATAGCCACAAAGCCTGATAATGGTTTTTGCCCCGGTTGCAGCGTGATCAGGTAATAGTAGGTTCCTGCCGGTAAAACAGCGCCGTTATATATACCCGTCCATGGTGAAGAATAGCCATTAGAAAGAAAGAGCAGGGCGCCATACCTGTTAAATACCTCCACTTTATTAGTCGGGAAATTATTCAAATCACCAATATCCCAGGTATCGTTGATACCGTCTCCGTTAGGCGTGAAAGCATTCGGGATATTAATGGTTGCATTCGGGTCGAGTATGGTGAACGTTCCGGGAACATAGGTAAACGTATAATTTGGCGAAGAACCGCCGCTCACATTAATTGAATATTTCCCCACCGGGGATGATATAGTAGCGTTGGTAGTAGCGACTGGTTGTACACGCAGATTGCCGGCACTTTCACTATTTACAAAGCCCTGATAGGTAAGCGTAAATATTGGATCGGGCTGTCCCAAATTACGGCGTTGATTGTTAGCCGTTACTGTAAGTGGCGCGGGAGTCACTGTACTGTTTGGCATAGATACATTTACATTGGCTGCTCCTGCGCTCGATAACACAATATTACCGGCATAATTACTCACCGGCGTGGTCTGTTTCAATCGTATGTAAACGGTGTCATTAGCAATGGCGCCCGGGCTACCTATCGTTACGCTATTGGTAAACGTTTTATTAGCGGCACTGACTTCAAAACCTGCAGGTGGCGTAACCTGGACGCCGGCAGTTAAAAGGGCTCCCGAAACTGTAAAAAAGGTACCCGTTGACGGCGTACCATAAACGGTGGTAAGCAATGAGGGCGCACCGGCTGCGTAAATAGTGGGCCCGGTTGGCGTCGGGTAAACCGTTATAGTAAATGAAAAAGAATTACCGGTGCATGCGGTGGCGCCATTGGCAATAAAATTACCTACAGAATAAGGCTTTTGCCCTACAGGTATAGTGGCAATAACGCTCAGTGTCGAGGTATTAATGACAGATACGGTATTGTCGGATGTATTGGGTATATACACTTCACTGCCATCCGGCGTAATGGATATGCCGTCAGGGTCGTGTCCAACCGGTATGGTAGCAATGGTTGACAAATTGGATGTATTGATCACCATTACATTATTATCCAGCGAATTAGCAACATAGAGCCGGGCATTGTCCGGGCTAACTACCAATGCAAATGCATCTTGTCCTACCGGTATATGACCTATCACCGAGTTGGTTGCGGTATTGATGACGTCTACCTGGCCCAATACCGAGTGTTGGACGTACAGGCGGGAACCGTCGGGGCTTAACGCACAAAATCCCGGCGAAGCACCTACGGGGATCGTCGCCAATACCGTTTCTATAACCGGATCAAATACAATAACACTATTGTCTATGTTGCTCACAATATAGAGCTTACGGCCATCGGCGCTCAGGGCCATTCCTATCAAATGGTTACCTACCGTTACCTGGGCAATTTGCTTATTGGTGACCAAACTTATATAGGTTAAAAACTTACTTGCAGCATTAC
>Ga0206919_1042_pt1 | contig 28655 bp, 29 predicted proteins | sample Alteio_BWOrgHeat_67_FD_152962 | JGI IMG/M metagenome (GOLD analysis project Ga0206919, IMG submission 152962) | Enriched cells from forest soil in Barre Woods Harvard Forest LTER site, Petersham, Massachusetts, United States -... | ecosystem: Environmental > Terrestrial > Soil > Temperate forest >... | reverse complement strand
GTTATAGAGTTGGCTGAAGTTAAACACCATCCAACCAAAGTCGATGACGGCAAACAGCAGCAGCAGCAAGATCGGCAGGATGAGGGCAAATTCGATCAACGCTTGCCCCCTTGTCTTTTTTGCCCTTCGTTTTTTTGGTGAGCGGCTCATGTGATCCATCGTGTTTCTCCCTGGCCTGGCTACTGGTTCAAACCGTAAGTGTACGTGGGTATGTTTGACCAACAATCCGCGCAGAGTCCAAACGTTTGACTGTTTGAATTACCCCCATCACCAATCGAAAATCCCCGCGCGATCACCGGACCATTGGGTTTACTATTGCTATTGCTCGAAAATGATACGGCAGCATAGGGTGTGTAGACAGTACCGCCCCATCGAATTTGTTGGCTCGAAGTTGTTACTGCCGGATCAAAATGACCGCTTGAGGGACACTGCCCATCCGAACTCGCCACATATCCAGAGAGTATTGACAGTCCCTTGCCCCATCCATCCGCAACGTTGGCATGTGCAAGTAATGAGTTACCGTTGCCGGCATCTACAAGGACTTTGCCAGTAGCTACCAGCCCATAACCGGTATCCGTTGCATTCTCTGAGATCAGGAAATTACTGGAAGCTACGGACATCGTGACCGGGCCGTCCACAAAGTAAATACCAGGCCCCCCGCTATCCATCGCGGTTTTGAGGGCAGCGCCGTTCGCGACGGCATCAGTTGTGCTGGCTACCCAGTGAAAGTAATGAGTTACGGGTGAAGTGCCGTCATCTGGCTTACCGGCCTGGATATACTGCTCAATGAGATAGTTGTCGCTATATTGACCGCTGCCAGTACCAGCCACCCAGGGTGAAGTGCTGTCATAATCAGTGGTGGGGCGGAAGTCATCGGCGGTTATCAGATGCTTCGTACCGTCCGTCAGCGTAATGTAGAAGAAGGTCGGAAAAGGAGTCGTGTATGGGTCTACCCACTTCGTACCAGTGGTTGAGGAATTGATCGTACCACCGCCTGCATCTACACCGTTCGACGAGCCGGTGAAATAAGCTGTATCTGAAGAATCGCTCTTACTGGCCTTAAAGAGACCCTGATTGGATTCTCCTGAACCCAAAGCACTGTTACCCACAATGTAAGCATTGCCACTTGGATCGCCCAAAGAAAGGCTATTACCATTCCCTGTTGAAGCAATATCCAACGTCGTGTTGCAACTTGGATCGCCCCCACCGAGGAACACAGATGTCTTGGGATCGACATTGGAGCCTACCGGTGGTATTGTCAGGAGCCGCATCGCTACGCCATCGGCCTGGGCCTGGGTATTTTTCTGCCCAACCATTTGCCCTATAAAAGTCGTATAAGGGATAAGGCTGCGCACTTTGATGCCCTGGGCGTTAGACGGTATCGAGCCTGCTGACGTAATTTGAGCCTGGGAGGGCGGGGGTTCAGTATTCGCCGCGTATGTCACAGTACCATCGGTGTAAGTGCCATCGCTCTTGATCCAGAACGCCGTCACGTTGGTGCTGGGACTGGAAATACCATTGAGTGCAGCAACTCGGTAAATCTCGGTGAGAACATCATTGTCAGTTACACCGGTTTTTGTCGTTTTCGTGTATAAACCGGCTTGAGACGCCATATCCGAGGCATTCTGAGCCGTGCGGCGCTGATCATAGTATTTGCCACCATCAATAGCAAGTACCATGAAAGCCATCAGAGCGACCATTGCCAGCGCAATAATTACAATAGCTTGACCACGTACACCACGCGGTACTCGCCGATGTGACTTTTTCATGTTGACCTCTTTCACTTTTCGATAAGTTGACATACGAACCTCGGAAATTTCCCCGGACATTAATGTTTAGGAATGCAGCAATCCTGCTAAGGTATCGGGGATTGCATCAAGGCGTTGCTTGGTTACTTCGACTGTCTTCAGGGCGCGGAAAACATACGCCAGCGCCACGCAAGACAGCGTAAAGATCAGACTGAGTAGTTGGATCGCGGTTAAAGCGGCCTGTGGAACGAAGGATTCTCGCGACAGGGCGAATAAGAAAAAGGTGAAGGTGTTGATAAGGAATCCAAAGAGTGTTACATAGGGAATACTCACCCGACCACTACGCGCAATGAGATAGGTGATGGTCAACGAAATACAGAATAGAAGTGTGTAAAGGGTAGTGTTCATGAATATTCCTCGCTCAACGTAACAAACTTTGAATAGTTTTTGTCCGATTTACATGCTTTACCGCAGAAAATTTTAAAAGGTTACATTGAGTTTTTAATTCTTAACAACTCATTCACAATTCTCTCTCGATGGAAAATTAGGAAATTGTGTGGTTAATTCTTTGCCATTTCCGACATATAATATATTTCATGAATAATTCATAAATCATCTTGAGACAAGGTGGGGCATTATGAAAAGCACAACATTTGTCGTATTTTTTATTGGGTTGACCATTCTCGGTGGAATCGGGTATGTCATCGGGCGGGTCGCCTTCCTGAATTATCCAGGTGTGGAGAATGTATTCTCGATTATCTGGACCGTAGTTTTAACGGTACTTTTATATGTGGGGCTTCGCCACACCTTGAAATCCTCGGCTCTCAAAACGCCTGCGGAACGTCGGCGTGAAGTTTATGCCTTTGTCATTTCCCTGTGCGAAGTGTCCGCTTTTGGAACCCTGATTTTCCTGGCGATTGTGTTCAGTAATATCGCCACCACGCGCGGGAACGAAAGCCTTCTGCCGCTCATCCTGGTAACGGGGGCGTTGGCAGTCGTGATGCTGGCTTTTTCTGGAACGATGCGTGTCTTAACGGGCCGTAATGTTACCGCTGAAAACTAACCTTGATTCCGCTCACCGAATTCGCTTCGGTGAGCGGACTATTCACGGCATTGCTAAGCTAAAGTCGAGATAAACCTATCTGTGTAGCAACTGCCGGGGGCCTTTATCAACCGTCACCATTTCCTTTGCCCTTCCCGTTGTTACCCTTCCCCTTTCCATTGCCTTTACCCTTGCCGTTTCCATTGCCCTTATTCTTATCCCCATTAAGTACCTGACCGGGAGCGAGGTCTTTGGGCGATACATTGAGCGATTTCACGATGTTGCCCCATCCTTGACCGGCTGCCCGGAGTGCAAAAATAGCACTGGCAGTTTTGCCGGTCAATTGAGCCAAGCGATAAGCCCTTGCAATCTCTCCGAATCCGTAACCAGCACAGTGCCAGCCCATAATTTCAGCGTATGGCACATTAAAAGCATTGGCGAGACGCTGCGCGACAGGCTGGATGTTACTGCTTCCGCAGTCCGCCGGTAAACTCGCTGCCACAGTCGGAACACCCGTCGCGGGGGCGGTTGCTGAGCCAATTGCAGTCACCGTTGGGAAGGCTGACGGTTCCATCGTTGCATCGGTTGCTTCAGGGGTTTCAGTGGGTTCGCCCTCATCGTCAGTTGCCCCCGGCGTAGGCGCACCAAGTGCCAGCGAAACCAGCGTCAAATCATCACCATTAACCGTAACGACAATGGTGATAGTATCGCCAACGTTTACTCCGACGGGCAGGGCAACCCCTGACGGAATCTGAACGTTAGTATCGTCATCAAGGGTGATCACCGTCGTAGAGATGGTTTTGACAACACCAGAAATACTGATATTGACCTGAAAATCGGTGGGATCATCGGCATGGACTGTAGCGGGCGGCGTACTCGCGAAACTCATTGCCATCATGAGTGCTGCAATGACCAACACCGTTAGGATAGGTAGCGATTTTTTACTCATCATATTCTCCATTTGTCATTAAACTGTAGATCATAATCAGTGAAAATCTGCCTATCCAGTGAAGTTATAGAGGCTGACCGCCAATGCTTACAGGCGGTCATGAATTGACTAAGGCATCAAATCAACCGATTTGATTCATGCGATATGTGCCCCGATTAATTCTGACGAAGGGCTGGCATCGGGAGCGGAATGTTAAAGGTTTTTGCTGCGACACCCATACCCCCTTGACAACTATTTGGTGGGGTCGTGGAAACATTTTTCGCCGAGGGCGTTTCGGCAGCCCAGAACATAAAGCCCAGCAGACCGGCTGTCGTCCCTACTTTAGGTGCAGCAGTCTCGACCCAACTTGCCGTCGCATTTTGCAGCGAAGCGCTAAAGTTGGTGCATTCAGGGATCGGGCTTGTCCCATCCGTGAGATATAAACTTGCCGTGAATTTGGCTGGCGCAAGCGGCGGAATGGGTGGTGCATAACTCGGCTTGCCATCAATATGTTCTTGCCAATTCGATTCAGCACTTGTAGCGCTGGGTTGACGGGCTGGAACCATCGCATTGGCATAATCGAGCACCGGGTTTGTCGTCGTGAGCCAATTCGTTGATGCGTACTGCGTGATGCCAATCAGATAGCGATCTCCAGCCGCTAAATCGATAGTCAAACGCGCGGCCTGATTAGCCCCAGTCGCATCATAGGGCAACACCGAACGGTAGGCATTGATAAAGGACTGCAAACCGGTCAAATTGGGGCTGCTGCTGTTCTCATAATCGATTTCAAAACCGACGCCCAGACTTTGAGCTACTGCCGCTGCATTTAAGCCGAGTTGGGTTGGATTGGTTGACAGAGCAGTATCCCAATTCGTGACATAGGTGATCCCACCAGCCGACAGCATCACACGGACATTTTTGCTCTTGAAGTAGTTCACGACGGCAGAATTCATACCGATGGGCACACCGTTGACATCCCCGGCATCGTTGGTTTGGTTGAGCAGTTTCAACGGATCAACAAATGCCAGGATCACCAGATTCACAGAGGGCAGCCCGGAGCCATCACCGCGATCTATGAGCCAATGATTCTTTGCATCGAAATCAGTCATATCGCGCACCGTTCCCCAGGTACAGGAATCGTTGCCACAATGCCACGCGCCATAGATCGAAATGGGCGTTCCAGAGATCGGCGTGCTGGTAGGCGGAATCGGTGTACTGGTTCCCGGCACAAAGGTAGGCGTGTTAGTGGCTCTGCCTGGCGGCGCAGCAAAAGTGGGATTGAATGCAAAAGACGAGACGATGAGAGTAAGCAGAACGACGATTGCGAAAAGACGACTATATTTGGACATGATAGCTAGAGTACCCTTTCTTATTTAAACATAAAATAACAACACGTAAATCTCGGCAATTTATGGACTAAACTTATTCTGATGCCTCCTTATTTCACGCGACATCAATACTCCGCTTCTCGAAACGATAGCCAATGCGCGGTTCTGTCGCGATGTAAATAGGATGGTTGATGTCTGGTTCAACTTTCATCCGTAAATGGTTGATATACACGCGGGGATACTGAGTATCTGTGATGTAAGCGGGTCCCCAGACCTGTTCCAGTAATTCGCGATGCGTCACGACTCGTCCGGCATTCTGGATCAGGATATGAAGGAGTTTGAACTCAGTCGCGGTAAAGTGAATTCTGTTCCCCCCAACATAAACGGCCTGCTGCTGAGTATCGACACTCAGGTAACCATCGGTATAGCGCAGGTTATTACGTTTCGTCATATGCACCCGACGCAGCAGGGCTTGGACACGGGCCACGAACTCGTTGAGGCGCAGCGGCTTGACCAGATAATCGTCTGCACCAGCTTCCAAGCCGCGTACTACCTCTTCTTCAGTCGGCGCATTTGCCGAGAGCAAGATGATGGGCGTTTTCGCGACCTCGCGAATACGGCGACAGATCGTGAAAACACCCGCCTGAAGCGTCGTAGCATCGAGCACGATCACATCAGGAAATTCGCTATAGAACAGCCTTAGCCCGTCGAGACCATTTCCCGCAACGAGTGGATTAAATCCCTCATCGCGCAATTTATCGCCCAACGTTTTACGAACGCTCTGATCATGATCAATAATGAGGATATTCATTCAAGTCTCCAAGGGGGTCTGCCCCATTGCTCCCTTATCACCTTTGTTTACTGCTGATCCAAAGCGATCACCCAAACTTTGACCGAATTAATCTGGACCTGATAACTACCTGCGGAAATCTGGACGGTTTGGGTTCCACCCGGATTACCGTATTTATCTTGTGTTGATGTATTGGCAATCTGGATTGCCTTTCCGGTAGAACCATCTGCTGGAACCAGCATAATCGACCCACCTGATGACAGTGCCGTATCGAGTTCATAAGTGACGGTATAAGTTCCGCCTTTTAAATTGAGAGCGGTAGGGTTGTTGCTGCTGACGACGATAGCTTGATTGGACAACTGATCTGTCGCGATGGTTTGCATGGTGTAGAGTTGATAATTACTCAGTGCCCTAGTCAGGTTATCCTGATAAACAAGCAACCCGCTGCTCAATGCACCAATTTGGGCAGTTGGGTCGGTGTCGCCTGACTGCGATTGAGCGCCGACTGCACTCGCAGCAGGTGCTCCACCAACAGCAGCGACTCCACCAGTATTGGGCGTGCTGGTCATTGTTGGCGCGGTTGTACCTGTCATTGGCGTGGCTGTACCTGTCGTTGTCGCGGCACTGGTCGCCGCGCCTGTCGCGACAGAAGTAGCTGTCGATGCGTCTCCATTGAGCGTAATCCGGGTTGGGGCAGCGGGTCGATTAGCGTTCAACTTGAGATCAACCAATGTTACGACGGTGTTGGCGTAATTAGTAAATGCCAGCGTCACGGGATAAACGACATTGAGGCGTGTATCGGGGGATACATCGGTGAGGTCCATCATCATCAGTTCGCTTCGTAATTTTTGAATCTGTTGGACGTTCTTCGTCACTGTGTCCACAGTTGATGGGGTGATATGCGTCGGGTCGTTGACAATGTTCAAGGTATCATTGGACAGGGCAACCAGATCACTGGCGTTCTTGTTGAGTTTTGTTTGCAGCGGTGTTAACACGTCGGCCTGATCCGGCGTCGGGGTATCTGATGGTGTGGCTGTATAGGTATTTGTGGGTTCTATTGTTTCGGTTTGTGTGGGCGCAGTCGTTGACACCACGAGCGTGGCAGGTCGTGGTGTTCGGGTTACCAGAACAATCCCAAATTTGTTTGGAGTATTGGTCGCTATGCTGGCGCTTGCCTCTGAAAGGGGTTTTGAGTTATTCAGAAACAGTACAATTCCCAGGATCATGCCAATTCCCAGAACCACGGCAAAGGCGGCAGCAATGATCATCGTATTATTCTGTGTTGGACGCTTAGTATTTGCGTGGCTATGAACCAACGCGAGTAAGGGATCGTTTTGTGGAACCTCTTGATACGGTAGGTTACTCAACATCGCCCTTGCTTTAGCAGTGTAGGCATCCGGCGGCAGTTCAACCATCGCATTGAGAATGCTATATCGCAGCTTCTTATCCTCAGTTACCTGAGCATAGAGCCACCAGGCGTGCGTATTCATTGAATCGCGGTATAGCAGTTTCGCAATCTGCTGGCGTGCTGTTTCCTTATCACCAGAATCCAGCAGTTTACGAATAGTATCAAGGTTTGGTCTTGCAGCCATTATGCCTTTTCTCCTTGCGTATTGACAGAGATTTTCTAAGGTTGTCCAGTGCTAAAACGCCAATCCGCATTTTGTTTTGAATGTGTATCTGATACACCGCAGGAGAAGTCAATAGGTTACAAAATAAAATGAAAGATTCACAAAAGATTCACAATAATAAGATTGCGTCTTAATTCTTTGTAATCTTTTGTAATCTTCTTGCGGCGTATAAAAGGAGGATCAGCACAGCGGGTTGCTATGCTGATCCCTCTGCTCTCTGTGGTTTAAGGCTTGCCGTGTCCGCCACCATTGCCATTGCCATTACCGCCGCCATTACCGCCACCGCCGCCATTGCCATTGCCATTACCGCCGCCATTGCCCCCCGCGTTTGAATTCGTTGGTGGAATATGAGTTGGTTTGTGGGTCGGTTTTAGACTCGGGGTAGGACTCCCGGCATCCGTCGGTATTGGCGTGACTGTCGGTTCAGGCGTATCTGTATCCGTTGGTTCAGGAATATCGGTTGGGGTCAATGTTGTTGTCGGTGCATCAGTGTCGGTGGGTGTTGCGGTATCGGTTGGTGGTACGTCAGTGGGTGTTGCGGTGTCTTCAGGCGTTTCCGTTTCAGGAGGTGTGGCTGTTAAGGTGACACTCGCCGTCAGGGTTGTCGTCGGGGTAAACGTATCGGTATCTGTTGCAGTAAGTGTTGGTGTGCTGGTAACGAACTTCGCGCTGATAGTCGCTGGATTAGTGGGCGAAACACCCGCTAAAATTGTCAAGTCTGTCATCACCAGATCGGCGTTGACTTTTCCATCGGTCTGAGCTTCATCGAAGATAGCCGTAGCTTCCTGTAAAAGTTGTTCACGAGTCGCTGCATCATTTTGGATTTTGAGTGCTGCATCTAACGATTGAAAAGTATTGATAACGACATCTTGCGACAAAAACTGATCTCGTGATTGCAGGATATAAAGCTCATGCAAGCGGGTTTGTGCCATCTGGAGCAGCACATCGGGTAAATCCTTCGACATGGTAAAGGTGATCTGGACTTCCTCACCAATCTGCTTGATGAAATACAGCGAATCACCCGGTACAGTATCACTCGCTGCTTTTACCAATCCCGAACTGCTGCCAAAAATAATTGCTAAAATGATCGAAAAGGCCATTGCTAACCGTGATACCCGTCGCCACAATAATCTTTGGGCCGCTTGCGGTGATTTGATCGCCAGGGTCTGAAATTTCGCCAGGGCTTGATGTTCCAAAGTCGCTCGTGCCGCCGCTGACATCACTGGACGGGGTATTTCCCGCACAGCATTTGCGGTAGCAAGGAGTTCACCAAGTTCGGTGAATTCTGGATAGCGTTTGACACACTCTTCAAGGGTCAATTGTTTACGCTCAATGGCATGTAAACATTGGCTCAAAATCTCGCTTTCATCGACCCTGCGCTGAACACTGCGAACTGGTTGTCCCATCGTCATACCCTTAATAGCTCATTTGAGAGCGGAGCCTGCCTCATCTTTATCCTTATGAATGCTATACCGTTGCAGCGATAAAAAAGTTACGGGTTACGCATCCTATTTGTTAAATTTCGTTCGATGCTATATTCTGGTTGTGCAAAGCCAGATTTAGCGCCTTTATTGCCCGATGCTGCATGACTTTAATCGCGCTGATCGTTTTGCCAAGCACCTGAGCGGTCTGTTGCAAGTTATAATTTTCTACAAATCGCAGAATAATGACTTGCTGCTGCTCATCGGTCAAGGTACGCAGCGCGGTACGGATTGTTTCTTGATGATAGGTTGTCATAAGTTCACCATCTAAATCATCTTCTGTGCTCAATTCTCGGTCTTCAATTTCCTCAATTTGTTCAGTCGGATGCTCACGGCGATAATGATCCACGACTCGAGCATGAGCAACACGGTACAGCCAGGCGAGGAAAGGAACATTTCGATCTTGATAGCCCGGTAAGGACTCGACAACGCGCAAAAAAACTTCACTGGTCAAATCATCTGCTGTCTCAGCATTTCCGACTCGAAAAAATATGTAGCGGTATATCTTATCGACATAGGCCCTATAAAGTTCAGCAAATGCCTGCTGATCTCCCTGCTGGGCTGCATGAATCAGCTTTTGTTCTCTGTTTAGGTCCACGTGAGGTCCCCAGATCGTTCATCATTTCAATTTCTGCACCAGTCTAATTCTCCTATCTTGTTTACCGTAAAGAACGACAAAAAGTTACAGTTTCATTCTGATTTTCAGAAATATCGCTTCGGCTCATGTTAACTTCGTGTGCAAAGCCAGCAGAAAGTCACGTCACTGTGCCCGGATTTCTCTCATTTGCACTTGTGTTAAACATGAGCCGAAGTGTTTAGCAGATGGCGACTAAGCGTCTCTATCCCCGTGATTATTTCGCGCTGGCGTTGCATCCATTTTGACCATCAATGGAGCAAACTCTGCCAGCGTTTCGACCAAATCAGCCTGATCAGCCATCACCAGTTTGATGTCCTTATACGCGCCCGGCGATTCATCTAATCCTGCTGAGAGCAGGTCTACCCCTTCAGCTTTCAGTTTTTTCTTTACGGTTGTCCAGTCGAAGCGCTTCATAGCCTCACCACGACTCATCCGTCGCCCTGCGCCATGTGAGGCACTGGCAAGTGATTCTGGCTCACCACGTCCACGCACGACATAACCAGGAGCAGCCATGCTGCCAGGAATGACGCCTAAAACGCCGACTCCTGCCGGGGTCGCGCCTTTGCGATGCACAATGACTTCTTGCCCCTCGAACGATTCTTTCCAGGCGAAGTTGTGGTGATTCTCAACGACGCCGAGTACATCGATGCGCACAGCTTCCGCGATCAGGGCGTGGATAACTTCGTGGTTAGCGCTGGCATAGCGCCCGGCGAGTTCCATCCCGGCCCAGTATTCCGCACCGGCCCAATTATCGAGATCGAGCCAGGCCAGTTGTAAAAACGCTTTGGGCAGGGCTGCCCGCTGCTGCATGGCGATTGCCGTGTAGTGTTCTGCGATCTCCATGCCCAGCCGACGGCTTCCGCTGTGGCTGAGCAACGCCAGATATTTTCCAGGCGGCACTGTACCCGCCGAATCCGCGATTGGCGTGGTGACGGTCAGTGCCCCGAACTCGACAAAGTGATTTCCCGATCCGCTCGTGCCAAGCTGTCGCCATGCTCGATCTTTGAACTGACGGGCGATAGGATGCTCATCCCAGAGCGGGTCTTCCATCACGGGATGGTCGATGCGCGGTTCCCAGGTGACTCCGGGACCGAAACGGGTATTGTCTTCGAGGATGCGGCGGAATTTCTCGCGTTTTTGCTCAAGCAGATAGGGTGGCGTGTTGAAGATTGTGAGCCGCATTCGGCAAGCAATATCAACCCCTACTGCATAGGGAATCACGCTGTTGTGAGTCGCCAGCACACCGCCAACGGGCAATCCATAGCCAACATGAGCATCCGGCATCATCGCGCCACGCACTGCCACCGGCAGACTCACGGCGCGTTTCATTTGCTCCATTGCCCCCGGCTCGATATTACTCGCGCCCCACACGCGATAGGGCGCAGGGTTGCTCACATCGTATCCTGAGTTGGTTAAGGCTTCACTGAGCAGTGTTTCGGCTACCGCGCCAAACAGCGGATCGCCGGTAAAACTTTCGGGGGCGTTGAGTACCTCAGTCAGTGCATTAAGTGCATTCTCCGCCGAGGCATGATTCTGCTGACGGAATGTTCTGGCAGCAGCCAATGCCACTTTGATCACTTTCCCCTGCTGATAACCGATTCGCAGGAGGTCATTACCGTTCATGGTTTTTCCTTTTTGCTGAAATTTTTGAGTTGAGAGAAAACAAAAACGCCGCAGAGCTAACCTCGTGCGGCGTGATCTTGTTTTTCAGCAGGTCGGCAAAAAACGCAAATCAGGGGGACAAGGTAGCCCGGTTAGGACTAACGATGAGAGCCTCGTTCGCGTAATGTCATGCCGATACCCTTCTTTCGGTGAACCTGAACGTTATATGCAAGTTCATTCTAAGTCCAGCGGCGGATAAATGTCAAGCCGAAAAAATGGGGGGGGTGCATTTCAAAAAAATTCGCCCCTCTATCCCCCAACCCCTTTCCTCCACGCAAGCGGGGGGAAAGTGGAGAGTCTGCTTTGGTACGATTTGCAGTTGCCAATAGCTTTTACGCTTGCCCGAACGAAATTGAAATGCACCCAAATGGGGGTTGGGGGGATAGAGGTCAACCGATTAGGCGTTGTCCAAAAGTTTCCCTTATTAGTGAACTAGTTTACACTTGCGGCTGGCAAAGATGAGTAATATAGTCTTTGCCAACCCTGCTGCGCGGCGATACTTTGAACTGAGGACGGTAAAACTGATGACAACTTCCGATCTCGTCTTATTGGCGTACATTTTCTTGCTCGTCCCCGCAATGCTGATTGGGTTTGGCTTTGCGCGTCGTAAACTGTTTGAACCGCATCACAAGTTTATGATGACGACCATCACGATTGTGAATTGGCTGCTCATCTTCTTCGTGATGTGGGTCACCTACAGCCGTGATGTGCTGCCTCAAGTCCCGCAGAGTCTCAAACTGCCCTTTGTGCTCATCCCGTCTTTGCATCTACTGGCAGGCTTAACTGCCCAGTTGATCGCCACCTATCTGGTGATTCGGATGTGGTTCGAGAAGCAACTGCCGGCATGGTTCAAGGTCAAAAACATCAAACTCTATATGCGCACAACATTAGCCTTATGGCTGCTCACTGCTGTGCTTGGCCTGACGACGTGGGCGGTGATCAATAAAGGATTTCTCGCCAGCCCCGCGCCCGACCTGGGCACTCAATCCAATCCGAATGGCCCGGTTATTTTGATGGTGGCGGGCAATATGTTCAAGGATAAAGAGATCACGATCACTACCGGGACGACGGTACGCTGGATCAATGATGATACCAAAACGCATAATGTGAGCGCCGATGATGGGAGTTTTGACAGCGGCGATCTGAAAGCCGGTGCGACCTTTGACCAGACTTTTGACCAGCCTGGCGATGTGAAATATTATTGCGGCTTTCACGGTGATAAGGGCGGCGTCGGCATGTCCGGGATCATTCATGTGACCGGTCAAGCTGTGACCCCGGTTCCTGGGTCTGCATTACCCACCTCCAAGCCCGTGCAGACTGAAGAAGCGACCAAGACCACCAGTATCGCGACTCCGAATGCTGTCAGCGCGGCGACTACCATTACCGTTTCGCTCAGTGATGATGCTTTCAATCCCAAGAGTCTGACAATTGCCCCCGGAACCACTGTCCATTTTGTGAATGGCGGCAAGCATAAACACACGGTCACTGCTGACGATAACAGTTTCGACAGCGGGCAGTTGAAACCGAATGATACCTTCGACCAGACTTTCACTAAAGTGGGCGATGTGCCGCTGTATTGCTCTAATCACGGCGATAAGGGCGGCGTCGGCATGTCGATGGTGATTCATGTCGTCAATGGGGCTGTACTCCCAACCACACAGCCGCTTCAGACTCAAGAAGCGACCATCCTACCACCGGTAAAACCGCTTCAGACTCAGGAAGCGACCACAGTGCCAGATGCCCTCAAGCCGCTGGTGGTCAGCGCTACCGATGCTCCTAACCAAATCGCCTATCTTGCCGGAGTCCAGAGTCAGGAAGCCCTGATCCTGGCGCAAGCCAAGACGATGGATGTTGCGCTCAAAGCCGGACATATCGAAGACGCACAGGCGGCAGCGGAGGGTATTATCAATATCATCAATGGCGGTACGGGGGATGACCTCGATAAAAACGGCACTGTCAACCAGCCCGGCGATAGTCTCGGCCTTAAAACCTATATCTTCGATGTGAATGAAGCCGCCAATACTGCCCAAACTGCGACGGGCATTTCAACGGCTGATCAGAAAATCTTAGGAGATATGCAGGTCACCGGGCGCAGCGTGATCAAAGATATGGGGGATGTTACTACGCAGTCGGGAGTGCTCATCGCTGCAACATCGCTGGTCAATGCCCAAACGGTTGGATCGACGCTTGACACTGCAATCTCAACGCTCGACAAAGACATCACAACACTGCTGCAATCTGGATCAGGACTGTAGTTTATCCGAATGCTATCACGGCGGCCTAACCTGGCTAACTAAGGTCGCCGTGTGCAGATTGTGTCCGCGTATTTTATGGAGAGAACACATGAAACAGAGGATTCGCTTTTTTGCGATGCTTTTGTCAGTCGTGGTGCTGACCATCGGCGTGACCTACGCCATCGCAGCCCCGGCGCAACAAGCGCAAAATGTGACGATTACCGTATCCGATTTTCAGTTCACCGCCAAAGACATCACCATCCCCGTAGGCAGCAGCGTGGTCTGGAATAACACCGGAACGAAAAAACATACAGCGACGGCTGATGATGGTTCATTTGATACCGGAGTTATCGCGCCGGGCACAAGTTCTGCCCCGGTAAAGTTCGATAAACCCGGAACGTTTGCGTATTTCTGTCAATTTCATGGAGCGCCGGGCGGCGTCGATATGGCGGGAACGATCACCGTCACGGCAGGCGGTCAGGTTGCGACTGCCCCCGCTGCCGCTCCGACTGCCGCACCCGCTGCCGCGAAAGCGATAGGCCATATCAGCTTCTCCGATAAGGCAAAAGGCGCGAATGCCGATGAACTGACCGTCGCGATCACCAATATCCCCATCCCCGCCGAGGGCCAGCAATATGAAGCCTGGGTCGCTGATGGCAAGAATGCGCCATTCAGCCTGGGCGTACTCGCCGTGAAAGCTGATGGAACCGGCTCCATCGTTTACGACGATCCAAAGGGTGCAAACCTGATCGGGCAGTTCAATGTCGCCTTAATCACGACTCAGGGGACTGATCTGACCACACCCGGTCCCATTGTCTTCAGCGGACTCGTCCCGCCGCAAGCCGATGTGCATGTTCGGCACATCATGGCAAAATTCCCCTCAACTCCCGATAATATCGGCCTGCTGATCGGCGCACTCGATCAGGAATCCATTCTCACGCAGCATATCGGTTTCCTGAATGATGCCGTGACCAAAGGCAATGTCGCCCTTGCCAAACTGCATCTCGAACACATTCACAATATCCTGACCGGTACGACGGGGGCAAAAGACCTGAATGGCGATGGGAAATTAGCCGTCGTGCCGCCTAGCGATGGCTTCGGGCTTTTCAATTACCTCACAACCACTGTTCAACACGCCGATCTCGCCGCCCAACAGCCCGATGCAACGGATGTTATCAAGGTGAAAGCCAACCATATCAAGATCGCGGCGGCAACTGTCAGCACGATTTTGACCCAGATTCAGACTCTCGCGATTCAGGCGGCGGGCAAAACCACGATTGCCGACATCAAGCCGTTGGCGGCTCAGATCACACAGTTGAACGGGCTGGTGGTCAAAGGTAAGCCTGATGCGAGTGGCGCAGTGACGCCGACGAAAGGCTCGGCGGGGCTGGCACTTGCTTATAGTGAAGGCGAGGCAATGGCAGGCTTCGACCTGCTGCCCGGCGATGTGACTGCGCAAATCGGCGCTGCACCGACAAGTTCTGCTCCTGCTGCGACTGCGATTCCACTTCCACCAACCACAGCGACGACGGCTCCTGCCGTTGGTGGCGCAACCACAATCACGATTGTCATGAAGGATTTTGAATTCGCGGATAAGAACGTGACCATCAAAGCCGGAACCGCGATCATCTTCAGCAATCAGGGAACCAAGAAACATACCGCAACGGCGGATGATAACTCATTCGATACAGGAGTCGTCGCGCCGGGGACCAGTTCCGCGCCGATCCTGTTCAGTAAGCCGGGGACCATTCCGTTCTACTGCCAATTTCATGGCGGACCGGGCGGCGTGGATATGTCCGGGGTAATTACCGTCCAGTAACTCGCTTCTCAAGTTTTGTGGCCCGGCAGATTTATCGCCGGACCACTCCCCAGTGCTCAATTGACTCATTTTTGTGTTTAGGGCTGTTGCAAAGTCAGAAACGCAATACTTTCGCACGTCTATCTCAACGGATTCATGCCAAAATCGAGGTAGAACCCTCCAAATATTGCGACCAATGAAGCCATTTCGGTTGGGTTCAATTCTTCCAGCCGACTTTGCAACAGCCCTGTTTTTGTGTTTTGCTGGCTAGGCAAAAATCAGATTTTCATGCACAATAATCAGACTGAGAAGCTAGAAGAAATTAGCTGGCAATCTTATTATAAGTTTATATATAAACTGCAAATTATAGGTTAATTTACAACTAGCTTATTTTCAGTGTACTATATTCTTGCAACAATAAGGAGTCGTCATGAAGTTTGTTGTAAATCTGGTTGGCGCTTTGGCGGTCATCGCAGGTCTTGGCCTTATGGGGTACGCCTTTCTGCAACTGCCTGTTATCAAGGTTGGCACAGATGCTTTCACTATTCAAGTTTACCTGCTCCAAGCTATCTTTTATGCGCTGGCGGCACTAGGCGCATTCTTGCTGGCGATTCTATGTGTACTAATAGGCGCAAACGACATTCACGTTTCAAATTCGCGGGCCATCGACTTAGGACACGAGGAATTGTTAGCCGCCGTGCGTCAGGGAACCACACCAGAGGCGCGAGAGTCGGCACTCAAGAATCTCAAGAACGGTCCGCCGCTGTAACAATCAAACAGAGTCTTGTTTATCCTGCCCATCTCAAAAGGAGTCGGCCTTGTCCCGTCGTATTCTCCCGTTTATCGTAGCGATCATCATCGTCGCGATTGCCGCATTCATCGGCGGCATTTACGCGGATCATCTACCTGCTGTCATAAGGCTGCTAAATAGCCCTACGCCAACGCCTACCGACACACCTACTCTGACACCGACACTAACGCCGACGGATACCGCTACCGCAACGCCAACCAATACACCCACTGACACAGCGACAGCCACACTAACCGCAACGCCCACCAGCACAGCAACTAAAACACCCACAGCGACACTAACCCCTACTCTGACACCTACCGTTTCCGATACGCCCACCATAACACCATCGCCTACATCAGCCGCCGGGCAATGGACTTTGGATGCCAAAAGATCACCCATTGACGATTCTCCTAACGTTACGTTGTCGCTCAATGCCGAATCGTCCGTCGGTACTCGTCAACCACCCATATTGATACTGCGTTGCACAAAAGCCGACTTTTACAGTATGTTTATTTCAACGGGCAATATTCTTGCCGATAGCAATACTTCCGCACGGGTACGCTACGATCAAGACGATCCGGTCACGGTTGACACGGGCTTATCAAGCGACAGGACGGCGCTATTCTTTAGCGATGCCAACCCAATTGTAGATGAGCTATTGGTTCACAATCAATTTGCCGTAGAATACTCGCCATTTGAACAAGTGCCTACTACCGCTGTTTTTGATGTTCGTGGTTTTCGAGCCGCTTCCGATGGCTTTTGGAATGCCTGTAATAACACAACATCAACGCCAGTGCCAACGCCGATCAGGTTGCCGACGTTGACGCCATCGATCACCCCGCAGGCGGCGACATTGACGCCGGTTGCACCTTGATTACTTGGCTCTAGGGAGAAAACGGAAACGCCCATCGGCGGGCGTTTCCTTATTAACGCTTGTTAGCATTTAGTAGCTAAAAAGGTTTGACAAGACGATGAGTGCTATCGAAATATTGGGACGAGTCAACGAAGAAGGGCGGCTTGAGTTTGAACAGCCCGTCCACCTACCACCGGGTGACGTGCGGATCATCATCGAGTCGCTAGACATCGAAGCCGATGAAGCGCTATGGGACAAACAGTTTGCAAAGTCGCAGGACGCGCTAAAACGAATGGCGCTTAAGGCTATCGAAGAAGACGAAGCCGGATTAACCGAAGATTTTGACCCCGACAACGACCCGGATGCAGTGTGAAATCGAAAGTTACCAGAGAGTTCAGGGAGTTACTGCGAGACCTTCCGGCAGAGGTGCGTCGGCAAGCATACTCCGCGTATCGTCTGTTTAAGAACAATCCTCAGCACCCAAGCCTACACTTCAAACGAGTAGGCGCTGAACCGCCGACATACTCGGCGCGGATAGGTATTCATTATCGTACTCTGGGTGTATATAGGACTGGTGACACAATTCTGTGGTTCTGGATAGGTACGCATACCGAATACGACAAGATACTTGCCAAGTGGTAGACGCATGTTCACACCACAAGGGCGTCAAGACTTGGTACAGATTCCCGTAACTTGCCTAACCGCCTACATCGGAAGATGGCGGTTAGGCTATTCAAGTAGATAATTTACATTACGCAAACTTCTCTGCTTGTTTTTCTGAACATTTGTGCTATACTTAGTTATCGAGTCCGAATCGGTTCTATACAGGGATTTTTGGGTATGAGCCATCAGGAACCCAGCAGACAAAGACAATTTCAACACCCGTTGCTTTCGAGAACCAATACACTCCATTTCGGACGCAATCTGGGTGCAACGGATACCCAATCGTACCATAGTGCTACGCTTGATTTGTTGCCACACGTCGGGTCGTCTGTCCTGTTTTGCCCGTCATGCTGGCAAACTACCACAAAACAAGATCGCAAAAACCCGGTAAAAACCGGTAAATCCTCTTTTGGTTCTTATATTAGTTTTTCCAGCTAGGCAAAAGTCAGATTTTCATGCACAATCGCGGGACTGAGAAGTTAGAAGAAATTGGCTGGCAATGTCGAAACGTAAAAATAACTATTACCTATTAAGTCTCGGTTGTTCAAAGAACACCGTCGATTCGGAGAGCATGGCGCAGCTTTTGGAGCGTGCCGGGATGCACGGAACTGACGACGCCGGACGTGCTGAAATCCTGATCGTCAATACGTGCGGCTTCATCAATGCCGCCAAAGAAGAAAGCATCAACGCCCTGCGCGAACTCGCCGCGCTGAAAAAGAAAAATCAGATGCTCATTGCGGCGGGCTGTCTTTCACAACGCTATGGCGGCGAACTGGTCGAGAAAATCCCCGGACTGGATGGCGTGATCGGTACGCGGCGCTGGATGGATATTGTCGATCTGATAACACGGCTTCGCGCCCGCAAGCATCCCGAACCGCTGTATCATCTGCCTACCGATGCGGTCACCGTCGGCGGCGACGAACGCGGCGCACGGCGAGTCTCGGTGCAAGGAGCCAGCGCCTATCTCAAGATTGCCGATGGCTGCCGCCGTCCGTGTGCCTTCTGCGCGATCCCGCTGATCAAGGGCACAGCGGTCAGCCGTCCTATCGCGTCGATTGTTGCCGAAGCGCAGCACCTCGAAACAATGGGCATCCAGGAATTGATCCTGATTGCGCAAGATACCACCGATTATGGGCATGATCTCGGCCTCAAAGACGGCCTCGCGGATCTGCTGGACGAGTTAACGACCAAAGTACCGCGTATCCCCTGGATTCGGCTCATGTATGCCTATCCCGGCTACGTGACAGATCGCCTGATCGAGACGATGGCAACCCGGCTGCAAGTGCTCCACTATCTTGATATGCCGCTGCAACACGGCAGTCGCAGTACCTTGTTACGGATGCGCCGCCCCGCGAATATCGAATGGTGCTACAAGACCGTTGAAAAAATGCGCACCGCGATGCCCGATCTCGCGATTCGGACGACTTTCATTGTCGGCTACCCCGGCGAAACCGATCAGGAATTCGATGAGTTGATGACCTTTGTACGCGATATGCAGTTTGATCGCGTCGGAGCATTCACTTACAGCTACGAAGAAAATACGCCGTCCGCCGATCAAGCCGATCATGTGCCGCAAGAGGTCAAAGAGGCACGGCGTGATGCGTTGATGGAGCTTCAGCAGTCGATTAGTTTGGCGCGAAATCAAGCGATGGTCGGCAAAACGCTGAATGTGTTGGTCGAAGGCAAAGGCGATGGTCTGACGATTGCCCGTAGCTATCGCGATGCCCCGGAAATCGACGGCTATGTGATCATTGATGGTGATGTGCCAGTAGGTCAGTTTGTGCCGGTCCGCATCACCGGCGCAATGAATTATGATCTGGTTGCCCACTGCGAACTTGTCCCGCTGATGCCAGAAATCAAGTTGAGCGTTTAAAGAGCGCCTAAGCTATGCGGCTACAGCAAATTGCTACGGAAACCGTTGCTGCGCTTGAACGTGGCAACTATACGAACTCTGGCGGAATCAGCGTAGATATTGCTGCCATGCTCAAGCACTGTGTTACGTCAACGCAGTGCTACAATCCTGATTCGCTTGCTGGCATCCGAGATCAGGTTTTGGCACAACCCGCGACACTGGATCACACTATCTTTGAAATCGTCAACGAGACGACTCTGCAAGGTTGTACCCGACTTGTCGGCAGTGGCGCGTATCAACGCATTGGCGCTCTGAATTTTGCCTCCGCGAAGCATCCGGGAGGCGGGTTTCTGGGTGGCGCGAAGGCACAAGAAGAAAGTCTCGCTCGTAGTTCGGGACTGTATAAGAGTCTGCTCCAATGCAACGCTTACTATGGATTCCATCGGACACAAAAAACCTGCTTATACTCTGATCGGATGATCTACAGCCCGGCTTGTCCGGTACTGCGAACAGATCGCGGAGATTGGCTCGATCAACCCTACCTGATCGATTTTATCACCAGCCCCGCACCCAATGCCGGGGCGATACTCAGAAATGAACCGGGGAACAGCGTCCATATTCCGCGCGTGCTGAAAGAACGCAGCAGTAAACTCCTGGCGCTTGCGGCTTATCATGGCTGTGATGTGCTTATCTTGGGCGCATGGGGCTGTGGCGCGTTCAGAAACGACCCTGAGATGGTTGCGCCGATATTTGCGGAACAGCTAAAACCGGGCGGTCCATATTGGGGACGGTTTCGCAAGGTGTTGTTTTCCGTTTACGATACGTCGGCAACACAGAACATTTATCGGGCGTTTGCCCATCAATTTGCCTGATTTCTATCATCAGGCAAAACCCCTGCTAATGATTCTTCAATCGGCCTTATCCATGTGCTGCCCCGTACCACGCCCGACGCTTTCGCAGCGAAATACCAGGATCGTTGTCGTCACGGCGATTCGCACGGACTCGCCCCTGCGAATCGATATGCAGCGAGCCGGTTTCTTGCAATCGGGTAAATTCTTCTGGCGAAATGTCCGGTGCAGCCTCACCGCCTAGCCGATCAATCCGCGCTGCCATATCGTCGGCAGGCGGTTCAGCGTTCGGAATTGGGGGAATTGTAGTGTTATCGCTCATTGCTGCTGTGCTCCATTTTTCAGTTCGTCCTTTTCTTCAATGATCAGGCCACCCGCCAGATCATGCAATGATAACTTTTCCGTCGAGTGCTCACCGCACACCATACACGCTGGGTTTTTCTTGATTTCGATCCAATATGCGCCGTAAGGTTGCAGTACCACGCTATCCGAAACTTCAAGCGCGACATTGGCGAGAATCACCGTATTTGCCGGATAAGTCCGATGAATCGGTAAGCCGCTGAGCAGTTCATTTAAGGCGAGATCGGCCTGTACCGAGGCAATCCGCGTAACATGCAGCCATAAACCCGGTTCAGCGGCAACGGTCCCATCTGCGCCGATCATGCCATAATCGAGCGCTGGACCGTTCATCGTCTGTGAACCGTCATCACGCAGATGAGCAGCCCAACACGCATAACAGGGTCCCGCGCCCGATGGGTGAATCACCACCACATCACCGCCTTCACCGCGCTCGTAGACTCCCGCATAGACGGCAGTTAAACCGCGTGTCCGGCACGCTTCATTGATAGCATATTTCGACTGCTCTCCATCAACACCCACGACCACCAAATCGACGCCATCAAGTTTATCCAGGCTGTTTTCAAATCTGGATAATACTACGCTCACATCGGCTTGCGGGTTGCGGTGACGGATCAAATTGGCGACGGCTTCGGCTTTGGGTTTTCCCACATCCCGCAGATCGGCGGTATGCCGGACGACATTTGCCGGTTCGAGCAGGTCATCATCAATGAGCACAAACTGCCCGACTCCGCTCATCGCCAGCGTTAAGGCAACGAATCCGCCCCCGGAGCCAAGCCCCACCACCGCGATTTTTTTACTCGCCAGTTGAGTCAGTGCTTCGTGACCTATCAGGCGTTCAACACGATCCCAGTTCATCAAGTGGACCTCAATTTCAATATACCTTGATGATACCACGAGATAATTCAGGGTAGACTTAGAAAACCTAACAATGCAGTGCCAACGATGCCCTTGACGCCTACCGAAGGTTTCTGAGCGGTCAGCCCGTTAGTCGAGGATACTACCGATTTAAGCACTGCCTGATGACTCAACTCGATCAGGACATCAAAGCCGGAATTTATCAAGATGCCCTGACCATTGCGGATACTCTCTTTAGTTTGATAGGGAAAGGGTCGGGTCACACAATCCCGGTTAGCTCGATCAAATACAATGTGACATCGACCACCCGATCTCGGAACTTCTGGTCAATCGTCGGAGCAGCGGAATCAGGCCAGATCACTAACCGATTTAGCCGGGTCCGCAGGACATCACTCCAATCGAAATCCATATTCACGACATCGGCAGCACGATACGCGACAAATTGAGAGTCGTCGCCACTGAGCCGCCAACCGACAGAACCATCTGCCATCGCTTGCGTGATCAGCGGATGAAACAAATAGTCGCTCAGCAATCTACGGATGGCGTCAATTTGCTCATCGGTGACCGTTATCAGTCGATAACCAATCCGCACGGCGTCTATATCAGCGAGTACCCGTTCAAAGATAGTCTTGTTATCCTTGCCGAGTGTTTTAAGGTGAGTGTCAAGCGTGTTGGGTTGGACTCCGAATAGTTGCACCAGGTCATCGGCGGAAAGCCCAAGATCGTCCCCCACTCTCGTTTTAATAAAAGCAAAATCAGGAGCCACGTTTCCCCCTTTTATTTTTTCGCTACCCGCTGTAGCGCTAACTCTGCCAATTGATACTTTTCAGCATCAGTCAATTCCGCATTGAGTAAAAGATCGGGACGGCGTTCCCAGGTGCGTCGAATAGCATCTTCGCGCCGCCAACGTTCGATTCGAGCATGATCGCCACTTAATAATGGCGCAGGAATTTCCAACCCGCGAAAACTGGCTGGACGTGTGTACTGCGAATATTCGAGCAGCCCTAGCGCGTGCGAATCTTCATCTGCGCCCCACTGTGAGCCGAGTACCCCCGGAATATGCCGCGCAATCGCATCGATCATCACCATGACGGGCAGTTCACCGCCGGTCAGCACATAATCGCCAATGCTGATCTCATCCGTGACGACGAGGGTTCGCACCCGTTCATCGATTCCCTCGTACCGTCCGCAGATAAACGCGAGATGCGCCTGTTGGGCAAGTTCACGCGCGATTTTCTGTGAAAACACGCGACCCTGCGGTGTGGTCAAGATAACTGGCACGCCTGAGTTTTCGCCAAGTGTCGCTTCCACTGCCAACACGATTGGATCGACCCGCATCAGCATTCCTCCGCCGCCACCATAAGGTGGTTCATCGGTCACATGATGTTTATCGGTAGCATAGTCACGAATATTATGCTGCCGAATCGATAACAGGCCATTCTCCTGAGCACGCTTCAAAATGCTTTCGGTGAGAGGGCCTTCAAACATGCCCGGAAACAAGGTGAATACATCGATCTGCATAGCAACACTATATCCCTAATTCGGCTGGTATGCTAAACTTTTACAAAATTTTTTGAGGTGTACTTATGCAAACACTTCCCTGGGGGCTTACCCAATCACAAACCGGCATCGTCGTAATTGCTTTTGTCGTCGTGCTGGTCGGCTTGTTCATCCTTCGGACAGTTTTTAGAGTCGGGATGGCGCTCGTCCGACTCGGCTGTATTGCGCTGGTCGTCATTGCCGCGATTGCTTTTGTCATGGCATTTCTAAATCACGTATCGCCCTAAAATTCCATTTCGCGTTTTCTTCGACAGGTGATCTATACTTTGCATCAAAAGAAAATGAGGACATTAAGTTTATGAAACGACTTTTTCCTATCGGATTATTGCTTTTTGCCGCAGTCCTGATCGCTTCGCGGACGCCTGCGGCTGCACAGGGCGGTGATACGGCGACCAGCCAACCCACGAGTGTAGCTACTTCCAGCGCCACCGCAGCGAGTACCACGCCACCCTATAACGTGATCGGCTACTTTGTTCAGTGGGGCATTTATGCACGCAATTACCGTATCAAGCAGGTCGAAACCAGTGGCTCGGCAGCCAAACTGACTCATCTCATTTATGCCTTTGCCAACGTCAGTACTGATTACAAGTGCTACGAAGAAACGCGCTTCGGATGGGGTGATGCTAATGCCGATTATGGCTGGCTGTTCAGCAGTGCAGAAAGCGTCGATGGCGTTGCCGATACCTTTGATCAAAATTTGAAAGGTCACTTCAACCAGATCAAAAAGCTGAAAGCACTGCATCCCCAGCTTAAAGTGCTGATGTCGATTGGCGGATACTCATGGTCAGGCCGGTTTTCGGATGCTGCCCTACCAGAAAATCGGGTAGCCTTTGTGCAATCGTGCATCGATTTGTTCATTCGTGGCAATCTGCCGAAAATCTCCGGGACCCGTTCTGGCGGGCCGGGTTCAGCCGCCGGTGTTTTTGATGGCATTGATATTGACTGGGAATTCCCGAATGATCCTGCCTTCACCGGCGATCCGAGTCGCAGCCTGCCGCCCAATGTCTACCGACCTGAAGACAAGCAGAATTATACGGCGCTCCTTGCCGAATTCCGCAAACAGTTAGATGAGGTCGGCAAAGAAACGGGCAAGCACTATCTGCTGACGGCTGCCATGTCAATCGGGGCCGATAAAATGGCTAATTTGGAAATCCCTAAGATTTATCCTAACCTCGATTTCATTAACCTATTTACCTACGACCTGCACGGAGCATGGGCTGCCACTGGACCCACCGATTTTGATGCAGCGCTGTATTCCTCACCTGATGATCCATCCCCTGCGCCAGTGGGAAGCTACAGCGTTGATTACGGTGTCAAGGCTTACGAAGCACAGGGCGTCCCCGCCAATAAGCTAATGGTGGGTATCCCGTTCTATGGACGCGGTTGGACGAATGTACCGAACAAGAATAATGGCCTTTATCAGAGCGACCCAGCGATGGCTCCTGCGCCCGGTCAGTATGAAGCCGGCGTCAATGACTACAAAGTGCTCAAGAAACTCACCGCACCGATCTACCGTGATCCGAAGACACAGGCGATGTGGGTTTATGATGGCAAAACCTTCTGGAACTATGATGATCCGATCACAATTGCCGCCAAAATGGATTATATAAAGAAAAACTCACTTGGTGGCACGATGTTCTGGTCGCTGGATGGCGATGATGGCACGCTCGTCAAAGCCATTGCCGACGGGTTGCAGCAGTAATTTTTCTCGATGTTGCCGACGAGATCACCCTTCCCCTTAATTATGGGGGAAGGGTCCTTCTAAGGGGAGATACTTACACCGGGTTGATGAACGCGAAGATGATCGGGTGACGCTTGGTTTCGTTGTAAAACAGCCGGTTTAGGGCTTCCTGGACAAGTTCATGTTTGCGCCCATTGGCGTAGACATTCTGATTAACCACTTTGCGCACCGTTTGCTTGGCGGTATCAAGCAGATCGTTGGCATCGCGCGTCGAGACGAACCCACGCGAGAGAATATCAGGTTCACCAACCACCTGCTGAGTATGCCGGTCTACCGAAACATTAACCACCACCACGCCATCTCGCGCCAGAATCTCGCGATCTCGCATGATTGCCATCCCGACATTGCCGACACCCGATCCATCCACGAACACATAGCCGCCGGGCAGCCGTTCGCCAATGGTCATATCGCCTTTGTGATCAAAGGAAATGATCGTGCCGTTTTCAACCACCGCGATCCGTTCTTTCGGAATGCCGACCTGTTCCGCCAGCAGCGCGTGCTGCTTGAGGTGGCGCAGTTCACCATGAACCGGAATAAAATATTTGGGGCGGATCAGGTTGATCATCAATTTTTGTTCTTCTTGGCTGGCGTGCCCTGAGACATGAACCGCCGCAATCGGATCGTAGATCACATTCGCGCCACGTTGAAACAACCGGTTAATAATGCGATGTACCAGTTCCTCGTTGCCGGGGATCGGGTGTGACGACATGATGATGGTATCGTTAGGCAGAATCGATAGCTGGTTGTGCCGACCCATCGCCAAACGACTCAGGGCGGCGGAAGGTTCGCCTTGTGTCCCGGTCATCACGATCACTACTTCCTTCGGATTGTGCTTTTTGACTTCATCCAGGCTGATCAGCAAATCGGGCGGCAGTTGCAGATAGCCAAGATTCATCGCCATTTTGATGTTTTCGCTCATGGTATGCCCGGCAACGCCTAGCTTGCGCCCATAGCGCTGTGCGGCTTCCGCCACTTGCTGAATTCGCGAGATGAGCGAGGCGAAGGTTGCGATCATGATCCGGCCCGGCGCATCGCGAAACACCGTATCGAAGGCGGCATCAATGACCCGCTCCGAAGGCGTCCATCCGGGACGATCTGCATTCGTACTGTCTGACATGAGCGCCAATACGCCGCGCGAGGATAACTCCGCCAACTTTGCGAAATCGGGAGGCCAGTTATCAACCGGGGTATGATCAAATTTGAAGTCACCCGTGTGCACGACGATGCCTACGGGCGTTTTAATGCCTAACCCGACCCCATCGGGGATGCTGTGGCAGACATGAAACGTTTCTACTGAAAATACGCCGAGTTTGAGCGTATCGCCCGCTTTGAACGTGACGAGTTCGACCTTATCCAGCAGTCGGGCTTGCTTGAGCTTCACTTCGAGTAAGCCGCGTGTGAGCGGTGTCGCATAGACGGGCGCGTGAAAATTCGACATGACATGCTGAATAGCGCCAGTGTGATCTTCGTGCCCGTGAGTGATGATGATCCCTTTGATCTTTAGCCCAGGGTTATCCATCAAATAGTGAAAGTCGGGGATGATGTAGTCAATGCCGAGCATGTCGCCTTCGGGGAACATGATACCCGTATCGACAATAATAGCCTCATCACCATATTGGAACGCGGTCATGTTCTTGCCGATCTCCCCGAAGCCCCCAATAGGGATGATCTGTAAGGACGGTTTAGCCATATAGAGTTGTACCTTTTCTTGTAAAACTATAAAAACAGGTTATTAAACAATAAACAATAAAAAGTCTTTTAAAACTCATAAATTTTTGGAGGTACAAGACAAAAAGCCCGCACAGCATGGCTATTGCGGGCTTGAACAGTTGATCGAAAACAAATTTGCGATAGTGCGATAGCTCTTACTACTGTCGCATCACGCGGACGGCACTTGGCCCCCGGCGGCTCTGTTCCACATCAAATGAGACACGCTCTCCGATACACAAGGCGCGTAGGCCATCTCCAAGAATTGCTGAATAACGGACAAAAACCTGTTCCCCGTTTTCGGCTTCGATGGTTCCTAAACCCCGCGTTTTATCGAATTCGCGTACAATTCCCGAATAGCGTCGAATTATGGCGTTCATAAGGCAATAATGGCTCCTGCTGCTAAGAATAGATAATCCCATTCAAGGAATGCCTCACCAACCCATACCTATTTACTATTTTAGCATAAATTGCATGGAAACAATAGATACAGGCTTGAAAAGATGAGGGTTTATTAAGGTCTTGAATTAATTCTATTATACTACGATGAAACGCGCGGTCAATGGAATTTCAGCTAAAATTCACAAAGGTTTATGTGGCAGATTGCACAAAATAATCGGTATTTTCCGCACCACTACTGGAAAGTCAAGGAGCGACCAAGGGCGTATCTCAAAAGGATAACACCAACCCCATGAGGCAGGCACTTAGGGCGCGGATTGCTTAGATCGCGGCTATGGGGAAAGGTCGGGTGCACCCTGAGAATGATTTGAGATTGCTAACTTTTCCGCTCATCCTTTATAATGGGGCTATTCACAGATGATAGGGCGGCTATGCTTGACGGCACGATTCCAGATTTTTTTCCAAACGCCGATAGACTGAAAGATACGGCGGAAACGGAACTGACTCGACGCCCAATCATTTTGACGCGGCGGGCTGCCGTGCATATACACGCCAAAACCGTGTTGATCGTGATCGCGATTTACGTCTCGATCAACCTGATCTCGGCGCGGTTTGTCGTAGAAGGTCCGAGCATGGAGCCAAATTTCACGACAGGCGATTTTATCGTTGTCAATCGCTTGGCTTATCTGGTTAGTGTTCCGGCGCGTGGGGATGTGGTAGTTTTCCATAACCCAGAGGACCCTTCACACGAGTTTATCAAGCGTGTGATCGGCCTGCCCGGAGAAGTAATCCGAATCGATGATGGTACGGTTTATGTGAACGGAAAACCGTTAGATGAGCCGTATATCAAGTCGATTTGTGAAGACCATCGCTGTGATAATATCTGGACTCTCGATTCGACCCATTATTTCGTGCTGGGGGATAACCGGAATGAGAGTCACGATGGGCATAACTTTGGTCCACTCGATCACAGCATGATCATTGGACAAGCATGGATACGCTACTGGCCTCCCGCCGCGTGGGGGCTGATTCCATCGCACGATTATCAATAGAGGAGCCTGGAAGACACTATGGAAATCCCTAACAATAAAGTTATCTGTCCGGCTTGCCACCTGGGGCGTATTGCCCCAAAGACGGTCACATTTTTGAGCATGTATGATGGTACGCTGATCAGTGCGGCAAACACGCCCGCCTGGGAATGCGATGTGTGCCACGAACGCCACATCGATCCGCACCTCATTCACCGTATCGAAGCGCTGATCGGGCCGGGTGGCCCGCCGCCGAATAAATACCAACCGCCCCGCCGCTATAAGTTTGTCAAGGCCAAGAAAGACTTGCCCAAGACTGAGAAAAAATAGCGAAATGCGCCGAGTCACCCTGAGCGGAGTCCTCGTCGGGGTGGTCGGCGCTGTGATGATCTTTTTGCTCGGTTTCCCGGTGCTGGCGCTCGTCGTTCAGGCACTCCGCTCACCCGCCGATTTGACCAACATCGGTTTATCGCAAGCCATAGTCCTCAGTCTGTACACAACGACACTCAGCCTCGTGATCACGGTGCTGTTTGGCACACCGTTAGCCTATATCCTGGCACGCTGGCGATTTCCGCTGAAAACCTTCACGCGCCGACTCGTTGAACTCCCGATTATTCTGCCGCCCGCTGTCGCCGGATTAGCCCTGCTGCTGGCCTTTGGTCGGCGCGGACTGCTTGGCCCGATCCTCAATAGCGTGGGCCTGACATTGGCTTTTAG
>Ga0206919_1049_pt1 | contig 28693 bp, 22 predicted proteins | sample Alteio_BWOrgHeat_67_FD_152962 | JGI IMG/M metagenome (GOLD analysis project Ga0206919, IMG submission 152962) | Enriched cells from forest soil in Barre Woods Harvard Forest LTER site, Petersham, Massachusetts, United States -... | ecosystem: Environmental > Terrestrial > Soil > Temperate forest >... | reverse complement strand
ATATTACCTCCAACTTATTGACAACAAAATTTATCGCATACAGAATGTACGCGGTGAGTTGCCAATGGAAGTAAGCGACCTGGAAGATGACCTCGCCGGTTTGAACACCAGGATTGACAACCTGAAAAAGGAAATGGAAGAGTTGAAAGCCTCTATTGATGAGAATAAGGCCAGCATCAAAAACTCAAACACCCTTATCGGGAAATATGAGACACAGCAGACCAACGTAAAAAACAACCGTGAATACCTGGCGCTAACCAAGGAAGTGGAAATGCAGAAGCTTGAAATAATGGCTTCTGAAAAGAAAATCAAAGATTTCCAGGGCCAGATTGAGTATAAGAAAGAATTGCTTGAGTCTACCAAAAACCAGATGGAGGAACGTAAATCTGACCTTGGCCATAAAAAAGACGAGCTTTCAAACATCACCAAAGAAACTCAGAAAGAAGAAGACTATCTTACCGGTAAAAGGGACGAAGCTTCAGCCATTATAGACGAAAGACTGCGTACCGCATATAATCGCGTACGTTTGAATGTAAAAAACAGGCTTGCCGTAGTTACGATTGACCGTGATGCATGTGCAGGATGTTTCAGCAAAATACCACCACAAAGGCAGTTGGATATCCGTCAGCGTAAGAAAATCATCGTTTGTGAAAACTGTGGCCGTATCATCGTTGACAACGAATTGTCAGATGAAGTACAGGTACAACTTGAAGAAGCAATCGGGGAAATTACCCACGCATAGAGAATTAATGCTTGCGGATTTTGTCATTTCGACGCAGGAGAAATCTGGTTTATTTCTATTAGTTATAATACCATATTTCCGGCCGATTGACTTTTAATTTATTAAATTAAGACGATAATTAAAGGTTTCAATTTGCGCGGTATTATTTTAAAATCCGTATTTCTTCTCCTCGCCTTTGGCACTATACTCAATGCCAATGCTTCCTATCTTTTTGATGCCAATTGCCGTGCCGCCTACAATGCTGCATGGGGTCTTAAACCTATTGATGCAACCGCCTATCTTATCCTTGAGAAAAAACAGCATCCGGATAATCTTGTCCCGCTATATCTTGCAAACCTGAGCCGGTTTGTTGAAATATTTGCAAGCGAGGACAAAGCAGCATTTTCGAAGTTTAAAGAAGAAAAAGAAACAGGATTAGACGGATTGAAATCTGATACCAAGGGGCCATGGTATGCCTTTAGCAAGGCCGAAATATACCTGCATACTGCAGTTCTGAAATTAAAATTTACAGATTACCTCGGGGCAGCTTATGATTTTAATAAAGCCTATCATAATTTAACATCTTGTGTTGATGAATATCCTGATTTTCTGCCAGCCCAGAAAGACCTTCTATTATTGAAAGCAGTGGTTGGAACTGTACCAGGCAATTACCGCTGGATGTTGAAAATCCTCGGTTTTAGTGGCGATCTCAAAAGCTCAATGGCAAAATACCAGGTTATGCTCAGCCAAATGGAAAAAAGCAGTGATTACAGCATTTTTACAAAGGAAAGCAGGATAATGTATGCCTACCTGAGCTTATATATGCTCAATAATCCTTCGGACGCATGGAAAAATATGGATGCCGTAACCCAGGACTTTAATACTAATCCTATTGATGCATTTGTACGCGGGAACCTGGCACTACGCCTGAAAAAGAATGAGGTTGCAATCCAGGCATTCACGGTCCAGGTACAAAATGCACCACCCATTCCTTATCTTGATTATATGATGGGAGTAGCCAAACTGCAGCGTGGAGATAAAAATGCCGGCTTTTATTTTGGGCGTTATTTAAAAGAATATAAAGGCGAACATTATATTAAAGATGCATATTTGAGGTTAGGCTGGGCTTTTTTGTTGTTAGGAGAGACAAAAAACTATAAAAACGCCATGGACCTGGTGTCTGTCTATGGTACAGCCCAGATAGAAGAGGATAAAAATGCTTTGAAAGAGGCTAAGGCAAGCAAATATGCCGTCCCGATCATTCTCAGAGCAAGATTTTTGTTTGACGGTGGTTACCTTATCAAAGCAAAGGAAGAAATAAAACAAGTGAATACTGCCAGTCTTTCCATGGATATTCAAAAAGAAGAATATTATTACCGTTTTGGGCGTATTGAAGACGCCTTGGGCAATAATAATGAAGCGCTCTATAACTACCAGGTGGTAATCGATAAATATAGTGACCAGGACAGCTATTTCGCACCGGCAGCATGCCTTTATGCCGGGATGATCTGGGAAAAGAAAAAAGACAATGCCCGGGCAAAGGCGTATTATAAAAAATGCCTCGAGTACCACGGCTATATTTATAAAGACTCTTTTGATCAAAAGGCATATGCCGGGGTTAAGAGAACGGAATGAAATTGGAAATTGGAAATTTGGCCTCTGGAATGCAATTTTTGTACATTTGATTGAGTTTATTTAATTAATGGCAATTCCCAATCAACCAAATAACTCAGCAAAATCACTTCTTACTCCTTCATGGGTGCCACTGGGGGATGCGATAATGGATTATTACAATGGTGATATCAATGCAACCATTTGTATAAAAAGCACCATTGAAGGCGACAGGGTAGTTCCAGTAGGTACCTTTTTCCGTGAAAAAGATCAATTCCCTAAAATTGAAAAAGATGCCTTTAAATATTGCAAAGGCAAAACCCTGGATGTGGGTGCAGGAGGCGGACCACATGCCTTATACCTTCAGAAAAAGGGTTTAGATATTACTGGATTGGATATTAGTGATAAGGCAGTAGAAGTTATGCAGAAACGTGGATTAAATGCCGTTTGCGCCAGCATTTTCGAATACCATGATTCCTCCTTTGACACCATCCTTATGATGATGAATGGTATAGGGGTGGCAGGAGAGTTGTCGGCCCTGGGCATATTGTTAAGGCATTTAAAATCTATATTAAAACCAGGCGGACAAATTCTTTTTGATTCTACGGATATCGATTACGTAACCAGTTTTGACAGGGCCTTATCTACCCTGCGTATTCCATTTCCCGAATATTATGGGATCGTCCATTATCAACTGGAATACAAAGACAAAAAAGGTGAAATATATCCCTGGCTTTTTATTGATAAAAAAACAATGAAACGGATTGCGGAAGAAAATGGTTATCAGTTCAGTGTTCTTAAATCCAGGTCATCGCAATATTTGGGAAGACTTACAATGAGGTAATGAGACAATGAGATAATGTGATAATGTGATAATTGGCTAATGCAAATAAGAAGGGAAATAGTGTGCGGAGAAAGTCAAGCCGCTAATTACATGGAATAAAAAATGCAAGAAAAGATATAAATGACATTAGAAATATTTGAAGAAATCGTAATAAAACCCAGCTTTGAAAAGCCTGTTTTGGTTGATTTTTGGGCGGATTGGTGCGATCCATGTAAAATGCTGGAGCCCATATTGGATGAGCTGGTTTCAGAAAGCGATAACAACTGGGACCTTGTAAAAATAGATGTGGATCAAAGCACTGAGGTTGCCGCTAAGTTTGACATCATGGGGGTTCCTGCCATCCGTATTTTTTCAAAAGGAGAACTCATCGCCAAATTCAATGGGCTGATGTGGAAAAAAGATATGGGAAGGTGGATTGACGAGAATTTGAAATTGGAAATTTGAAATGAATTGCTCAAATCATTAACTGAGTCCCCCTCCTATCTAACTTCCCCGTCCTGGTCAAAACAAATTTCTTAATAAAAAGAACCTCCTTAGGTAGCTCATATTTCCCTAACGCCCTTGATAATTGATCATTGATGGCATTGATCATTTCTTCACTCAGCCCCTCCCCTTCTACCACCAAAACCAGTTTTTGCCCCAGTTTTTCATCGGGAATTCCGGCAGCGAAAAAAGCACGATTCAATTTTAAATCCATAAATACCTGTGCACAAGCATTTTCAATTTTCTCCAGTTGTATTTTTATACCTCCTGAAATAATCACATTGTCGTTGCGCCCAAGCCAGGTAAATGACCCATTCTCATGAATATAAACAAGATCATTGGTTACTAAATCCTCGTTATCCGTCAAATAAGAATTAATAACCAGGCAACCCCGGGTATCAATTGAAAGTTTTACACCTGGTAATGGTTTAAAGGTCTGAGATTTATTTGGAGTATTAATAAGCTTTATCGCAACATGAGTATAAGTTTCCGTCATGCTATAGGTATGATAAACAGGCACTTTCAAAGCCTGTAATTTCTCTTCGAGGTTTGCAGAAACAGGTCCGCCGCCTAATAAAATGGCTTTCATACCATTCATTATTTTCAATGCCTTTAAATCAGAAAGCATAGCCTCCATTTGCAAAGGAATAAAAGAAGCAAAATCAATTTTAATATCTTCATTCAAACCGCTTAAAGGATTGGAAACCGGTTCTTCAACTACCAGGTTGCAGTCAAGGACCAAAGCCCGCATCACCATCATAAATCCCGCAATATAATGAAGGCCAAGACAGCAGAATAAAGTATCGCCGGGCTGCAGACCAAAAGCCTGCCGGGTTTGTTTCGCACTGAAAATTATTTTATCACGCTGAAGTTGAATAGTTTTTGGAACACCTGTAGAACCGGAAGTTTGTAGTTCAAATACATTTTGTCCGGATTTCCACTGGGAAATAAGTGCTGCAGCAGGTTGAAATTCATTTGGATATGAATTTAATGCACTTAAATCAATATCCTTAAATTCTATTCGTCGGGCTTTATTTATCAGATAGGGCATCCTGTAAAATATATGGCCACAAATGTAGTAAAATGTCAATGCTTTGGTTTTGAACAACCCAAATTGAACCGATATCGTATATGATTGTAATAAAGCAACGAGGAACATGAATAGCTTACTCAAGACGCAAGACTCATGACCCAAGACTTTTTTCTTATCTTTGTAAGTTAATAGGCCAATTTAAACACCCAGAGTCTGAATGACCATAAATATAAAACCAGGACCTCTTTTAGGTAAAATCAATTCCCCCGCTGATCTTAAAAAACTCTCTATTGAACAGTTGCCACAGGTTTGTGACGAACTGAGGCAATATATTGTGGATGTAGTATCTGTATATGGCGGGCATTTTGGAGCCAGCCTGGGCGTAGTTGAAATGACCGTGGCTATGCATTATGTGTTTGATACGCCTTATGATCAACTGGTGTGGGATGTAGGCCACCAGGCTTACGGGCATAAAATATTAACGGGCAGGCGGGATGAGTTTTATACCAATAGAAAATATAAGGGTATCGCCGGTTTCCCAAAAAGGGACGAAAGCCCTTGCGATACATTTGGCGTTGGACACTCTTCAACATCTATTTCTGCCGCACTAGGTATGGCCCAGGCTTCGGTACTGAAAGGCGAAAAGGATCGCCAGCACATTGCCATCATTGGCGATGGTGCCATGACTGCCGGGCTTGCTTTCGAGGGACTGAACAATGCAGGCGTTTCAAACACCAACCTTATTGTAGTGCTTAATGATAACTGCATGTCCATTGACCCGAATGTTGGCGCTTTAAAGGACTATTTAACAGATATAACCACTTCTTCCTCCTATAATAAATTCAGGGATGAGTGCTGGAAAGCACTGGGCAAAATCGGAAAGATTGGGGAAGGCGCCCAGGGCATTGCCTCAAAAATTGAGCATAGTATTAAAACCCTGTTCCTTACCCAGAGCAACCTTTTTGAAAGCTTGAATTTCAGGTATTTTGGCCCGACTGATGGCCATGACGTTATCAGGTTGGTGGGGATATTCGAAGATTTAAAAAATATTCCCGGGCCAAAACTGATCCATTGCCGTACAGTAAAAGGCAAAGGGTTTAAACAAGCCGAGGAAGACCAGACCATATGGCATTCACCAGGATTATTTGACAAAATAACCGGGGAAATCTATAAAAAACCCAACCCTGCCCCAAAACCCCCAAAATACCAGGATGTATTCGGGCATACCATTGTTGAGCTGGCTGAAGAAAACCCAAAGATATTAGGCATTACCCCGGCCATGCCTTCAGGTTCTTCCCTGATTATTATGATGAAGGAAATGCCGGACAGGGCATTTGATGTTGGCATTGCGGAACAACATGCAGTAACCTTCTCAGCAGGATTAGCTACCCAGGGCTTTGTGCCTTTTTGCAATATCTATTCAACCTTTATGCAAAGGGCTTATGACCAGGTTATTCATGATGTATGCATCCAGAACCTGAATGTTGTATTTACCATGGACAGAGGTGGCCTGGTTGGCGCTGACGGCGCCACACACCAGGGTGCATTTGATCTTGCCTATATGCGCTTTATTCCAAATCTTATTGTTTCTGCGCCGATGGATGAGGAAGAATTAAGAAATCTTATGTTCACCGCACAGCAGGAGAATATGGGGCCATTTTCTATTCGTTATCCGCGTGGTGAAGGTGTAATGGTAGACTGGAGAAGGCCAATGAAGGCATTGCCAATAGGCAAAGGAAGAATAATATCAGAAGGAAACGATATTGCTATATTGAGCATTGGCACCATGGGCAACCATGTGGTAAAAGCTAATGAAATCCTTAAACTAAATGAAATTTCTGTCGCACATTATGATATGCGATATGTGAAACCCCTGGACGAAGAATTACTGAAAACCATTTTTGGAAGGTTCAAAAAGGTTATTACCATAGAAGATGGCTGCCTGATGGGTGGCTTCGGAAGTGCTGTACTTGAGTGGGCGATGGATAATGGATTCGGTAGTGCTGAAATTACCAGGCTTGGCATTCCTGACCATTTCATAGAACAAGGCGAACCGGCAGATCAATACCGTGAGTGTGGCTTGCATCCGGAAGGCATTGTAAAAACAGTACAGAATATATTAGGGGTGAAGATCAGGATGGACGAAGTGGCGAATTTGTAAAAATATTACATATTCACAAGTAAATATAATTCTTAGTCGACTTTATGGAAGATAATGAAAATGCTACATTTTCAGATGAAGAATCTTCGAAAGGTTTTAATTTCAATTCTTTAAAAAAAGAATTTAATCCTTTCGCTACTGGTTTGACTAGAGCGAAAAGGATAGTAATATTATCAGTATTTTCATTCTGGTTATTTTACCTATACTTCAATCTTTTTGATATTGACAATAATGATAATCATACTATTGTAATTTTCGGACATTCATGCGCAAACTTTTTCTTAGTTGATAGTTTTACAAAATTAGCTATGGTTCTAGTTATTCCATTTTTACTATTAAGAGGAATGCAAATTGCCTGGATAGTTGGGACAGGATTATTAGTTCTTAACTTAATTCTTCCTATTATGCATTTGTCATACCCAGTATTCGAGGCTAGTTATTCTATAGATTTTGAAGATTTATTAGAGGTTTTCATTTTTGGAGGTTATTTATATATTCTTTCGAGGAATGATATTTTATCATTATTTAAAATCAAGAGGAAAAAATTCTTTTTAATTATTGGTGCTTCTATTTTAGTTTTTATAGGATTAATAATGCTCTTAATGCTGGCATTTGCATTTGATTCAGGAATCCCATTTATTAAACATAAATAGCAAAGAAAAAAACTTAACCTGAAAACAGAAATGCCTGGGATTGATTGAGGTATAAACTATTAAGGGGTTTTAATACTTTACAAATTTCTCTTTAAAGACCTTTGATTCTGATACTATTTGAATAGTATAAATTCCTCTAGGCAGCGTTGATATCTGCAATTGAAGACTATTGTTTAAATATACTATCGTCTCACAATTTACTTCTTTGCCGCTGGCATCAAATACTAAAATTTTTTTACTGAAAGGCTCTCCTGAAAGAAATTTTATATAAACAAAATCAGATGTTGGGGAAGGATAGACCTGGAGTTTTGCCAATTCATCAACTCCTTGATTATTAATTCCGGCTTTAATACTGCAGTCAAAAGTGTTAATGGGGTCAGTGTTGCCCAAGCCAAGTTGCCCATAATCATTTTGGCCGGTGACGCACATTTCGTTACCATCTCCACGTAAGCCAAGTGAATGCAATGCAAACAAGTAATTGTTTAGAACATATGCTTTACCTCCTGAAACCATCTTCCAATCATTGAATTTTCCAATTTGAATAGGGATATTTTCCTGATTTGTATTTCCAGTTCCTAAGCCCCCAAACCCGTTCCACCCCCATCCCCACAGCGTACCATTTTTTTTGATCGCAAAACAAAAATCTGGGCCTGTTGTAATTTTTTGCCAATCCAAGTCAGTTCGAATTTTTGTTGGGACATTTAAATTAGTGACGTTTCCCTGACCCAGTTGTCCATTAATATTTCGCCCCCATGCCCAAATAGAACCATTCCTCTTTAATGCCAGACTAAATTGATACCCTGATGAAATGTCAACCCAATCAGTATCATTATTAACCTGAACAGGCTTATAAGAATTTATATTATTCCCATTGCCAAGATATCCATAAGTATTCCAACCACAAGCCCAAAGAGTTCCATCTGCTCTTAATGACATTCTAAAAGCATTTCCGCCACAAATTTTTCTCCACTTACTTTTACCATCTATTTTAACAGGATCTGCCTTATCCGCCCTGGTACTATCTATATTACCATAAAAGTTTTCTCCCCAGCCCCAAATACTTCCATCCTTTTTAATGGCATAAGATGAATATCCAGAAGGTGAAATGAATACCCAATCGTTATCAGAACCTATTTGCTGAGGTGAGGATCTGTGAATACTATCTCCAACTCCAAGCTGGCCATTTCCATTGTTGCCCCAGCTCCAAAGAGTTCCATCTCTTTTTAGTGCAAGACAATGTGCCTCACCTGCTTCAACATTTACCCAATCAGTATCTGTTCCAGTTTGAATAAATACGTTGCTAGGAGTAGTATCAATTGTTCCCTGACCTAATTGCCCTAAATTATTTCTTCCCGTAGACCAAATTGTGCCATCAGACTTTAAAGCTAATGAAAAACGGCCGCCTGCACTCACTTTCACCCATTTCTGTGCGAAGGCTGGCCCACAAAGCACGATTGATAAACCAATAAAAAACAGAGTTTTATTATACTTTTTCATAATCAGGAGTATTTTTATGAATTAGCTTAGACAAAACAAATATCCATTTTTTTTTGAACAAGCAAACAAGGAGCCCCGGCTTGCATGCGCAAACCGGGGCTCCTTGAACAGATATGAGAAAATTATTTTACCAGGTCGTATGGTAGTTCCCAGTGCCATCAGTCTGGTAGCAACCCAAGTCTTTACCAGGCATGGTGTATTCAGTGACACCAACAGGGTTTTTACTGGTAGCCAGCGGTACTAATTTCAGAGGAACAACATTTGTATTACCTTTTCCAATACAAGGCGATCCAGCTTTAAGGTGGAAATCAAATCCTTGGGGACATGTGGTTGCAATATACTTTTTGTTTGGAAGAGGATAATTCATAAACATCGGGTCATTTTTTCCTACTAGTGAAGTGCCATCATATTGCTGTCCAAGCTTATAAGATACAGCAAGGAAACCTCCAGCACCCATTGGAGTAGGTATATCAGTCGGTTGTGGTTTAGTGATGTATCCAACAGGATAAAATTGATTGGTAACAGAAGTATCATCACCATACTGAAAATTATTACCATACTTCAAATGCGCAGTATCAGCAATAGGTGCATTTACCACACGCGGACCATATTTACAATCAACGCAAAGGTTATTATAATACCATCCTTCAGCGCCTTCTTCATAATCTATTGCACCACTGCGCCCGGTTTGGGTTTGCCTGTATCCACCATTAATGTAAGTATTGTTATACATGGTTATATTCGTTTGTGGTCCGCCGGCACCTTTGTTGGATGCTTTGGTACCATTGGTGCAAGTACCAATAAAGAAGTTATAAGCCATGTCTCCAACTGATCCATTTTTTGCATTCAGGCAGTCACCACTGATGGCACTGTTTTTCATAAAGGTGTTTCTATAAGCTGCAACGATACCGCTTTGAATACGGAAAAAATCATCTACACCACCATAGAACCAGTTGTCTTCAAGAATAATGTATCCATTAATATTTTTAAAATAAATAGTATAAGCATCACCTGTTGTTCCGGCTACGCCCGCATTAACAACGGCACCGCCGCCAAATTCCAAATGTGTCCATTTCAAAACCAGCGCTTTGCATGAAGTATCACAATAGATACCACCCCATAACCCGGAATATGCTGGGTCATTGCCTTGAGGTGTGGTTTGATCACATACATATTTGCCATTTGCTGAAGTTATATAATTTGGTTTGTCCTTTGTACCTAAAGAAAGTAAAATCCCTTTCACAACAATATTTGCTCCTGTTCCCATATTTACAATAACACCAGGCTGAATCAACAAAGTGTCTCCTCTATTTACTGTAATATCACCAGTTATAGTGTAAGTGTTTCCAGTTGTCATCGTTCCTTTTACCGTACCGGAATGGGTGGAGGTACTGATTGGCTGACCTATCTGTAATGGTGGCGTAGAAACTACGGTAACTTCATTACCGGGTTTACTACATGAGAATGTAAATGCCATTCCCACAAGCCATAAACCGATTAAATACTTCTTTTTCATTTGTTTTTGTTTTTGTTTAATAAATTAGTTTTTGTTGATAATCTTATTTTTTACTAGAATTTATACCTTATACCTGCCAGGTAAGATTGGCCATAGTAATCCTGTTGCACTTTAATATTATTTGGGCTATCCTGCGATGGAAGAAAATATGGAAATTTTGCATTTTGAAAGACGTTTGGTTTGTCAATCTCTGCAATAGTTGGCGTATTAAGCAGGTTATTAAGCTTAACATAAACTGAAAAGTTCTTCTTTTTACCAAATGTTTTCTCTGCTGATAAGTCTAGTTGCAAATTGGGCCTTAACCAATAATCCAGACCATAATAGGCTGATACATACTCAATATGTCTGCCGGTATAAATGAATGATACCTGAACGTCAACACCCTTTTTAGTATTTTTATAAATAAGGGATAAATTTCCAATATGTGCAGCCTGGCCTTGAAGTGGTGTTGTTTGTAATACAGTATCTGTTACCAACTTAGAGCCATTATTATAATAAATAGCTTTTTTTGAGGTTATACTTGAGTTAGTGTAAGTATAGTTGGCATTTATCCCAAAGTTTCCAATAAATTTTGTGATTACCGCTTCAACGCCATAGTTTGTTGCTGTACCAAAGTTTTGCGGTTGCAACTCGAGGCCAGATGTATTTACTCTCGCAAAGGCGTATTGAATTGGATTATAAATATTTTTATAGAATACTCCAAGAAGCACCTGATCAATACTTTTAGGATTTGGGAATAGCTCATAACGCAGATCGTAATTATCCGCAGTTACATGTTTTAAAAACGGATTTCCAGCTTCATCGTACGCATCACCGGAAATTTTATAAGGTGTTATCTCAAATAAACTTGGCCTTGTCAGTGACTCATAATAAGAAAGCCTTAAGTTCATTTTTTCATTAATCATGTACTTTAAATGAATCCCTGGCAATACATCATAATAACTTTTGTTTCCTGTTTTTTCGGGCGTACTTTCTGTGAACATCAATTCATTGTAATATTCAGATGTATTTTCAATCCGGGCGCCGCCTATAACCTGAAGCTTGTTAAAAAACACGTATTTTACCTGGCCGTAGCCCGCCGAAACATCTTCAGTCGCTACATAAGTGTTTGAATTTGAAGTGTTATTTTTACCTAAGGCATCGCCTGCAGGGATCCAATCAAATACTGCCTTATCAAACGTAGTGTATTGCTGTTGATTTTGCCCGGGAGGTGGAACAGGTGATTCTGTATAGTCAGCATAATAATTATTTCGGTCTTTATGCCTATCCATACCTCCTGCCTTTACTTCAAGATCGCTTCCGGCAACTTTGATATTATACGTCAGATTTGCATATCCGGCAATATCCTGATCTGTATTACTAATCCATTTTCTTGATAAAGACAAAATGTAAGTATATGGTGGTGTATGGGTATAATAGTTGTCCTCTGTAGTAAGCGTGCTAAAATCTGGTTGATTGTTTGAAGCAATTGCGTACGTTGCAGACCAGTCCAATTTTAAGCCGGGCAAAAGAATATGATTCCCTTGGAGAGTGGCATTATAAATAGATTGCAATGTTAATGATGACCTGTACTCATGATTTAATAAGCCCAGATTTACGGCAGTTGCCGTATCATTTGCTGTTCTAACCTGCTGTTGCCTGGTTTGAACGTATAATGTATAAAAACTTATTGAATTGAGGTTATTAAATTGATAATCCAGTTTCACGTGAGCAGCATAGCGTGTTTGTTGGGTACTATATTTCAGAGCTTCAACAAAATCAAATTGTGGCACATTTCCACGGTTAAGCCCCGTAGTAGTATAAGTTCCATCAGGATTTGTGACGACCGGCTGGGAAGAATTATGGAAAAATAAAGAATTGGTGCCCTTATACAAATTCTGATAACTACCGGTAAATAGAACACCTAATTTGTGATCTAAGAAACGATTACCTATTATGAGATTCGCTAAAGTATTTACTGGTGCGTTCACATTAAAATAATCAAAAGTTGATTTTGAAAAATCAGAAATTTGAGCAGCGTAATCACTTCCATGTACCTGACCCGGTGATTTAATGCTAATTGGGTTTGCATTATATGATACAAATGGTTGACTTCCTAAAATTTGATTATAACCACCTGCAACTGTTCCTCTTATATACAAATAATCTGGCGCAGAGCGTAATTGCAAATTAATAGCTCCACCAATTGCGTCTGCTTCCATACTTGGTAAAAGTGTTTTATAAACTTCAATTCTTTCTACGATATCTGAAGGAAATAAATCCAAAGGCACATACCTGTTTTTATTATCAGGTGTTGGTATTTTTATTCCATTTATTAATGTATAATTATACCTTTTATCCATCCCTCTTACAATGGCATACTGACCATCTCCACTGCTGTTTCTTTCAACAGTGACACCTGAAATACGCTGAAGTGTGTTTCCAATGGTCAGGTCCGGTAATAACTGAATCGCCTGGGACGACATTATATTCATCGTATTATCAGATTTTTGTTCTGATTGTCTTGCACTTAAATCAGATTCAGGATTAGATTTTCCTGATACAATGACTTCCTGGCTCAATGTTGTTGCCATGGAAAAATCGAGAATTGCATTAACAGGTTCGTCAGAAACTAATACTGTTTTTTCCAGCGCCACATATCCCAAATACTTGCATTGAATTGTATAATTACCTGAAGGGATAGATTTAAACTCGTAAACTCCTTCCAGGTTAGTGGTTGTTGAAATATTGAGTTCTTTCAGGTGAACAATGGCACCAATTAAAGGCTCTTTTGTTTCAGCGTCTACAATACTGCCTTTGATATTACCTGCTCTTGAGGCTATTGCATTTGAAATTAATAATAATATAGTTAAAATACTAATTATTAATGATTTATTTGTTGTAAAATTTCTTTCCCTTGCCAATTTTCTTGATTTTGGCGCAAAGTAAATTATACTTCAATTAACGGTTGGTATAGAATGCTGATATTAACAATAAGATAAACTAACGATAAAAATTTAATGATGCATTAGTAATGATTTGATAATATAAACGAGAATTCCCTGATTAATGTCATATATTATTATCCGAAGAAATCTTAAATGGCAATCCAGGCCAAAACAGAAGCTACGGTTTAATCCTTTTTCCAGATAATATTACCTTTTGTATTGATATAAACCCAGGTTTTACTATCAAAAAAAACAAGAATTATGCTATTTTTAAATAGATATGGTATACCTGAAATTTTCCCAAGATATTTCGGCTGAATAACTAATTCTCCATTTCTATTAATGAACCCATATCTGCCGGCAGTTTTTACAGCTGCAAGTCCTTCAGAGAAAATCTCTGCACCATCATATTTTAATGGAACCACAAGTTTTCCTGATTTATCAATGAAACCATATTTTCCATTTTTACTTACGGGAGCCAGTCCTTCAGAAAACTTCCCTGCAAAATCGAACATAGTATCAACTATTACCTTTCCCGATTCATTAATATACCCAAACTTTTTGCCGAAACTAAAAACTGCAAGGCCCTCGGCAAACTCTTCATCAGAATAAACTTCAACCCCGTTTATTTTTTTAACCGACTTGTGTTCAAACTTTTGAGGAATTACTGTTTTGCCTTTTTTGTCAATGTAGCCAAAATCACCGCTTTCATTCCCTACAAGGGCCAGCCCATTTGAAAAATCACCTGCTTTATCAAATATTCCGTCTATTACCCAATCACCTTTTTTATTAATATAGCCCCATTTATCTATATTGGTGGGTGTTTGTTTTATTCTGCAAAGACCTTCAGAAAATTTTGAAACCTGGTAATATTGAGGTTCAATTACAACTTCTCCTTTTTTATTGATAAATCCCCATCGTTCTTCTATTTGAACTGCTGCAAGGCCTTCGTAAAATGGATTAGCGGCTTCATAGGTTGTAAATATTACGATTTTGCCGCTTACATCTATAAAACATATTTTATTGTCAGAAATTACCAGTGCCATACTATCAGAAAAAGCCCCGGCGTTTGTGAATTGCGGTGAAATAATGATTTTTCCGCTCGCATCTACATATCCCCACTTTTCATTAATCTGAACAGGGAAAAGCGCCTGGGAAAATACAGGGCTAATAAAAAATGAAGCGACAAGGCTGTATAGAAAAAAAAGGAGCGGTTTCAATTTTGACTAATTTTGTCTATGGACTAAGATACAAAAATTTAAAAATAAAAGTCGGTTACCAGTATGCAAAAAGAGGCACTCCTGTTGTGGATTTAAAACCTGAAATTAAAAAAAATTAATTGATGTAAATATCGCTTGACGACCCGTTTTTCAACTGGTATTAAGAAAGATTACTAAATGGTCATGAATTTTGAAAAAAATTACTCATTTTCCTTTAAGTTTTCCTCTCTTAACTTTTCCTCTCTTACTTCAAGAAAATGCTTGTAAAAAACTTCGGTAAATTCTTCATGAAATTCCGTACCCATTTTGAGATTTACAAAATTGTGAAATTCCTCAAAACTAACCTCTTTTCTTTCAGCAAATTCTTTAATTGCTTTCCTGGCAATCTTTCCCTGGAATCTCTCTAATGCTTCTACCATGACTAATATCGCTAATGCGTCCCCTGTTTTTTAGTTCTGGTTAAATAATATTAAATACAAATCTATAAAAAATCTTTCATTTGTAACAATGAAGGGCATTTTATGTTATATTAATTTAACTGCGCTTTCCCGACAAAACGAGGCATCAGGTAAAATTTAAAACTTAAAAGCCTTAATGTAAAGGGTGGTTACTTTTATGTTTTGAAAGCTTCTTTTTGATAACAGGATAAACCAGGTAAACAACCTTTGTTGATAATATACCAATGCCGGCACCCACCAAAACATCTGAAAACCAGTGTTTGTCGTTAAGTATTCTCAACACCCCGGTCGCAGAACCTAAAGAATAACCAGCAGCACTGTACCATCCTGATTGATTGATATACTCCTGGTGCAGGAATTCTGCGCCTGCAAATGCGGCAGAAGTATGGGCAGAGGGGAATGATAAATAATCAGAACCATCAGGCCTTTTTTCATGAACGGCAAATTTTAAGCCCTCCACAATCCCTTCTGATAATCCGAATGAAAAAGCATACAAAAAGAATCCATCAACCAAATTATGTTCAGTTTTTACGCCTCCCAATTTCAATCCTAATGCCAGGGCAGCAGGACTAAAAGCCATATAATCGTCAACAGAGGTATGAAAACCCGGGAAGGTTTTTAAAGCTGCATCTCTCACCTGGTCGCTGCTTGGAATGCCATGACTGCCAGAAACTGATAAACCATATCCTGTAAGTAGAACAGGGGCGGCAATAGTTTTAAATACAGTGCTTTTATACCAAATCAAATTTGTATTTGATTTTTTCGTGCTGTCAGATTGCGCACTAGTAGTATTGCAAAAAAATAAACAAAGAGAAATATTGAGAACAGCCAGGAATTTCATCGGGCAAAGGTAATCGATCCCTCAATATTTAAAACCCTTCATAAAATATCAATCATTTATGTTAAAAGACCCGATTTCTTAATTTAAGACGAGTTAAGTATATTTGTCAGTGATTAAACTTAATAAATGATAGCCCTTATACCGGCAATCCTTACAAAACAGCCCCTGATTAATTATTTCCTGGGTTCTTTTACTTCTTTGTTCTCTGTAATTAACCCTTTGGGAATGATGCCTGTTTTCCTTGCGCTTACGGCAGCTCATCCTTCAGAATACCGCAACCTGATGGCTCGAAAAGCATCAATATTTGTGGTTATTATCCTCACCTTTTTTTTATTTGCGGGTACATTTATCATGTCTTTTTTTGGGTTTTCCATCATTAGCCTCCGCATTGCAGGTGGGCTTGTGGTCATGCGGTCAGGGTTTTTATTGTTGAATGGAAATGACAAATCAGGGAATCTAAGTGATCAGGGGAAAGTAGAAGCCATTTCAAAGGCTGATATTTCATTAACACCTCTTGCCATGCCACTTTTGTCAGGTCCTGGTAGTATAGCAACCACAATATCGCTATCAACGCATACCAATGGCATCAACATCAATACATTGATTATTTTATTAGCCATAATAATCATTGGCCTTCTGAGTTTCATCATTATGCGTGTATCACAGAAATTACTTCCTGTTCTTGGTCGTGCAGGCCTTGAAGCTATTACCAAAATAATGGGCTTTATTGCTATGACTGTGGGTGTGCAGTTTATAATTAATGGAGTTACCCAATTGATGGAAAGCTATAAATAAAATACTCCCATTTTATTTTTCAATGCCAATCATCACCCCAAAATCTCCGCCAAAGTCATTTCTGTTTAATTCCGGGAGATACATTTTTGAAATTGCGCCATCAAGGAAAAGTGCATTGTTGCAATGAAGGGACTCCTTAAAAAGTATTGCAAAATCATAAAAATTTACAAGTTCATTTGATATTGCAAAAGCCACTCTGCCATCGATTGTAATTCCTACCCCACTCCTGATATTTATATTGGAAGAGCCTTTGGTGAAAACAGGATTTACCATACCATCTATAACGAGCATCGGGCCTGACTGAGTTGCATATATAGGTCTATCCCTGCTGGGGTTATATTTCTCTGTTGTAATGATTTTTGCCGTTGAATCCGAAAGAAAAAATATCCCGTTTGGTTGCTTATAAAAATTTCCTTTCCCATTAAGAGATAGATTTAGCGGAGCACGCTCTTTCTTGTTCTCAATATATAAGCCAAGAGGACTGTTGTTTTCCATATACATGCCGGCATTCGTTGCAAATTTCAAAGTATGCCCTTCTTCTGCAACATAATTATTCAAATTTGCAATACTCCTTAGTTTATTTCCTGACTTGTCTTTCCAGTAAAATTTAATTTTATCCTTAGGGTAGTCGGACATGAAAATATCGTAGTTATTGCCCTTAAAGCTTATTCTTTTAGCTTTGGCGTTTTTTTTTATAATAGACTGACAGGATGAGCCAATCAATAGAAGGCCAATAAACCAAATGATAAAATTTTTCCGTAATCGCATTGAAAAACAAATATGAGGATATTTTGCAGATTTATTGATAATAAGCATTATTGGCTCTCTTTATTTTCGGCTTATTTTATTCAACTGATTACTTCTTCAAATGTTAACATCAAGTTAAAAACAAAAGTCGTTTTAAACCCTGCCGTGCAATTTTTGTCATAAATAAATAACCGCAATAACCGGGTTTATTTTAGGTATTTACTAAAAAATTTATATTATTCAAAAATATGCGAAAGAAATATATATTTCTCGTAGTGACCTTATTATGCCTTTTTACAGGATTAAATTTAAAAGCGCAGCGAACTTTAGGATTAATGACAAAACTACATGAATCTACCCAGGGATATGTATTATTTTCACCTAATTCATATGCCGCGCATTACCTTATTGACAAATGTGGGAACCTGGTAAATGAATGGAAGGTCAAAAATACCCCGGGCCTTGATGCATTTATACTTCCCAATGGAAATTTGCTCACTACTGGCAACACTTCCAATCCCTATTTCTCCGGGATAGGTACCGCAGGTGGCTTAATCCAGATATACAACTGGAAAGACAGCCTCATTTGGTCTTATCTTTTATCTGATAGCCTTGAACGACAGGACCATGATGTTTATCCAATGCCAAACGGAAATATACTTTTATGTGTTTGGGAGCGCCATGTAGTTGATGAGGCTGTTTTGGCAGGCAAAGACACAGCTGTAACCCAGTCGTCACCAGTGTGGAGTGCCAAAGTAATAGAAATACAACCCGTTGGGTCAAACGATGCCAAAATAGTATGGCAATGGAGCCTTTGGAACCACCTGGTACAAGATCATGATTCTACCATGGAAAACTATGGCGTAGTTGCAGAACATCCTGAACTTTTAAATATAAATTACATAGGTGTTGGTCCATTTGGCAACCCTGCGGATTGGATTCATGCCAATGCTGTAACCTATAATTCTGACCTGGACCAGGTAATGATCAGTTCCAGAAACCTAAGCGAAATCTGGATTTTGGATCATAGCACCTCACGTGCAGAAGCTTCTACCCACTCTGGTGGAAAATATGGCAAAGGTGGTGATTTTTTATACCGTTGGGGGAATCCTGAAGCCTATGAAATGGGTGACTCCACTGATCGAAGACTTTTTGTACAGCATAATCCGACCTGGATACCAAAAGGTTATCCCGGAGAAAATGATATTATGATATTTAATGATGGTAATGGAAGGATTGATGGTAATTACTCATCTGTCGACATTATTCATCCTCCCCTAAATATACTTGGAAAATATAATTTAGATTCTAATAATACTTTCGGACCAGACACTGCATACTGGTCTTATAAAGCTCCAAATAAGGAGGAATTTTATTCCGCTACCGAGGGTGGTGCCCAGCGGTTAAAAAATGGAAACACTTTAATTTGCGAATCAACGAAAGGTCATTTCTTTGAAATTGATTCTTCCAAAAATATTGTATGGGATTATGTAAACCCGGTAGGCCCTGGCGGCCCAATGCCACAGGGACTTGTGCCTCAATCAAATGCAGTATTCCGCTGCACACTTTATGATACAGGTTATTCTGGATTTACCGATAAAAAATTAGTCTCAGGACTCCCCATTGAAATAAATCCGATTATGCCACTAACCTGTTCTACATCGGGTATTGAGGAATCAAAAATTGTAGGCCAAAACAGTATCAATGTTATTAATCCCTTTAATGATGTTATTTCTTTAGGTTCAAATATTTCAATCTCAGGCAATACGATACAATTGTCAGATATAGAGGGGAAAACATTAATTGTTTGGAAAAATATTGATATGGTTCAGGATGAAAGATTAATTCTAAATATTCCTGGCTATCTAAAACCAGGCATCTATATTTTAAGGATTGACAATAAAACCGGACCTGTGAGTTTAAAACTTATTCATTACTAATTCAAAACCGGTATTTAGAACGTTTATAAATAAGTATCATAGAATTAACATTTATCAAAAAATTAATAATTATTTAATTTATATTAAACCATACAGTTTATAAGGAGTCAAAATAAACTAAATTGCATTCCCTAGAAGGCATTCACATTAAGGTAAAGAGAGATTTTTATTAACTAACTATGATTAAGAAATTTACATTCCTTTGGGTTGTGTTTGTTTGTTTATTTAACAGCCAAAAATTATTTGCCCAACAGACATTCGGATTATTTTCCAAAACTCATGATGCTACAGAAGGTTATACCTTATTTTCTCCGAATGGTTTCCCAGCCCATTATCTAATCGATAAATGTGGCAAATTGGTTAACAAATGGACTGTTAAGAAAAATCCGGGACTGGATGCTTTTTTATTGCCAAACGGCAATCTGCTGAGTACCGGCAATACAATGAACCCTCATTTTCCAGGTGCCGGAAGCGCAGGCGGTCTTCTAGAAATTTACTCATGGGATAATAAACTGTTATGGTCCTATACTATTTCTGACAGCCTTGAAGATCAAAACCATGATGTATATCCTATGCCAAATGGTAATATACTTGTGGCTATCTGGGATTATCATACAGACAAAGAGGCTATTTCAATGGGTAGAGATTCCGCCACAGGCCTGGGGCAATGGTGTGCAAAGGTTGAGGAAATACAACCGATGGATTCAACGCATGCCAATATTGTTTGGCAATGGCGAATGTGGGACCATTTAATCCAGGACAGGGATTCTACCAAACCTAATTATGGAAAAATTATAGATCATCCTGAGCGATTGAATATTAATTTCAAAGGTGTTGGAGCTGGTGGATTGGCAGCAGACTGGACACATTTAAATTCAGTAACCTATAACCCAGCCCTTGACCAAGTGATGATCAGCCTTCGGGAAATGAATGAAATTTATGTTATTGATCACAGCACTAATTCTTCTGAAGCGGCAAGTAAATCAGGTGGCAAAAGAGGCAAAGGTGGCGATATTCTCTATAGATGGGGTAATCCTATTGCTTACAACCGGGGAACAAAAGCAGATGAGCAGCTTTTTGTACAACACAATGCGACCTGGATACCAAAAGGCTACCTGGACGAAAACAAAATCATGATTTTTAATGATGGTACGGGTCGGCCAGGTGGCAATTATTCATCCATTGATATTATTTCACCTCCTGTTAATGCCAATGGAGACTACCAGATAGGTAATGGCCAGGCATTTGGGCCCGCAGGAAGTTACTGGACATATAAAGCCCCTAATCTTACAGATTTTTATTCAGTAGTCGAAGGCGGTGTTCAAAGGCTATTAAATGGCCATACCCTAATCTGCGAATCGACAAAAGGGAATTTTTTCGAAATTGACTCATCAAATAATATTGTTTGGAGGTATGTAAATCCAGTTGGCCCAAAAGGGCCGATGGCTCAAGGTTTAACTCCTGTCTTTTTATCAAATGGCGTATATCGCGCTGTGCTTTATGATACCTCATATTCCGCATTTGCAGGCAAAAAACTTGTTGCTGGATCCCCAATTGAATTAAATCCATTGTCATATGCATGTACAACCGTTGGTGTTGATAACAGTGCCAAACCAATTAGTTATCAGTTCAAAATAGTTAACCCATTTTCCGATGTATTATCATTATCCACCTCTGAAAATATAGAAAACGCAACAATTAGTATTTACGATATTACCGGTAAATGCATGCAGATCTGGAATTATCAAAATTTTGATGATGGCAAAAATATGCAGTTCCATGTCTCGCCTTCAATAAGGCCAGGTATTTATTTATTAAAAATCATTAATGAAAAAGGAGAATTCAATTCAAAAATCATTCATAACTAATTTAAATGGAATTAACCATAAAAAAAATTAACAATTATCAATTAATAAAAAGAATTATTAAACCAAAAAACCCATTTCAAGTCAAATGATAAATTGCTAAAATAATAGTAATTATTAGCAAATACTACCCACAGACACCAACTTAAAATAAACCTGGAAAAGATTGTGAAAAAAATTTTTACATTAATTATTATTTTATTTTTTGCGAAAGCAAATGTTTCCGGGCAGCATACCCTTGGATTATTCACGAAAGCCACAGGATCTACAGATGGTTACGTATTATTTTCTCCAGATTCTTACAATACCCGTTTTCTGATTGACAAATGCGGCAAATTTGTGCATAAATGGGTAACCAAAACCTATCCGGGTCTCGATGCATTTTTGCTGCCAAATGGCAATTTATTAACAACTGGAAGACTCTCAGACCCAAGTTTTACCGGTTCAGGCAGCGCGGGAGGATTGATAGAAATTTACGATTGGGATAATAAATTATTATGGTCTTATACCATTTCAGACAGTATTGAAATTCAAAACCATGATGTTTATCCGATGCCAAATGGGCATATTCTCGTTGCAATTTGGGATACGCATACGGATAGTGATGCGGTTGCCAACGGCAGGGATACTACAGGGCATGGCTATGATTCTTTGCCTGTATGGAGCGCAAAAATTGAAGAAATTGAGCCTGTCGGCAGTAATGGTGCGAATATTATCTGGGAGTGGCGTCTTTGGGATCATTTAATACAGGATCATGATTCAACAAAACTAAATTATGGGGTTATAGCTGATCATCCTGAACGCCTTAATATTAACTTTTTAGGCGCAGGCCCATACGGGAATATCGCGGACTGGACTCATCTTAATTCAGTCACATATAATGCTGATCTCGACCAGGTAATGATCAGCATCAGAAATATGAGTGAAATATACATTATAGATCATAGTACTTCGATTCCGGAAGCTGCATCTCGTTCAGGCGGAAAACATGGTAAAGGAGGAGATTTTCTATACAGATGGGGTAATCCTCAGGCCTATAACCGTGGATCAAATTTAGATCAAAGGTTATTTGTTCAGCATGATGCCTCCTGGATTCCAAAAGGTTACCCTGATGAAAACAAGATAATGGTCTTCAATAACGGAACAGGCCGTCCGAAAGGTAATTATTCTTCGATTGAAATCATTTCTCCTCCTGTTGACTCTTTAGGAAACTACCAGTTAAATGCAGGGAATGCATTTGGCCCGAAAGAAAGCTTTTGGACCTATACTGCTGTATATCCTTTTGATTTTTACTCTTCTGTACAGGGTGGAGCCCAACGCCTGCCCAATGGGAACACATTGATTTGCGAAGCAGAAGGTGGTCATTTTTTTGAAATTGATACAGGTAAAAATATTGTATGGGATTATATTAATCCCATTAGTGCCCAGGGCGCATTACCCCAAACCTTTAAACCTGTAATTAATTCAGTCTATAGGGCAACACTCTACAATCTAACCTACCCGGGCCTGAAGCACCGAACGCTAATTCCTGGCGCGCCGCTGGAATTATTCCCTTTGAAATATTCTTGTACTATGACCACCTTGTTTGAGGTCTCACCGATCTATAAAATCCGCCAATTAAAAACTTATGATGAGTTGACCGGTATCGCTGACTCAGCCGGGGCAGGCCAGGGATTTATTAAAGGGGTCGTTCACAGTAAAAGTTTTGACCAGGGTGATTTGCAATTTTCATTAATTGACAGCACAGGTGCCATTATGGTATATTCTCCTGCTATCAATTACTATTCGCCTTCCATAGGCGATAGTATTCTTGTAAAAGGCCATGTTATTCAAACCAACGGAGTAACCCAATACCAGGCTGACACTATTGTGGGGCTATCTAAAGGTGCCTGGCTAGAAACGCCGAAAACAGTAACAACTTTGGATGAATCGACAGAAGCGAACCTTGTAAAAATAAATAAGGTACAAATTATTGATACAACTTCATGGTTTGCCAATGGCAATCCCTTTGATGTAAATGTGACCAATGGAAAAGACACCTTTGTAATGCGAATTAATCCTGCCACTGATTTATATAAAATGAGCCAGTTGAATGAAATGTTTGACTTGACCGGAATTTCTTCCCAGGATATTACTACCCTTCCTTATTTAGGGAATTATTTTATTGAACCACGCGGGCTTTTTGACATTAAACATGAAGATCAGTTTTATAAAATAAAACAAATCAGATCACAAAACGCAATAACAGGTATAGCAGATTCTAATGGCAGCAAACATATGTTCCTTGTAAAAGGTATTGTACAAAGTCCAAGCTTTATTCCGCTTGGGGTTTATTTCTCCATAAAGGATAATACTGGTTCTATATTTGCGCTATCGACATCCATTTTAGGGGTAGGATATACGCCTGTTATTAACGACAGCGTATTGATTAGAGGCACTTTAACCCAAATAAATGGTGTAGTTGCCATCCTAATTGATTCAATAGCAAAATTGCCAAATGGGTCCACTGCAAACTTTATCCCGAAAACAATAACTTCACTTGATGAAACAACGGAAGCAACACTCGTTAAATATAATAAAGCATGGATTATAGACCCTGAACAATGGCAGGCAGCAGGTACGGGGTTCAATGTTGATATTACAAATGGAACCGATACCATTCAACTCTTTATTGCGAATGCCACTGACCTGTTTTTCCAGGCACCCCCAAAATGCAAATTTAATGTGACAGGTATAGGCTCTCAGAACAAGGCAACATCACCCTATTTGGGAGGCTACCAACTAATGCCGCGCGGATCATTTGATATACATTTAATGCCAGTGAATCAATATAAAATACGGCAGGTAAAACCAATAGATAAGGTGACAGGTATTGCGGATTCTGTAAATTTATACTGCATATTAAAAGGAGTTGTTCAATCTCAAAATTTAAGTGGATCCAACATACTGGCATATTCACTGAAAGATTCAACAGGAGCGATAACAATTACTTCCGAAAAAAATGTAATGAGTTATACGGCTAACCCAGGGGATAGTATCGCTGTTTCAGGTTTAGTAAAACAGGATAATGGTCTCACTCATTTTAATAATGATTCAGTAAACCTGATTCACCGTGGTGCACAATTATCACCTGTTGTGGTTGTCTCACTCAATGAAAATACAGAATCTGATTTAGTAACCATCAAGGATTTACAATTGGCTGATATTCCAGTATGGGACACAACTGGCACCCAGGGCCGAATGATGGTAAAGGCTTATAAAGCATCAGATACCATATCTATTGCAATTGTGAGCGGCACTGATTTATTTAGCAATACGACCAAGCCAACCGGTCATTTTGATATTACAGGAATTGGCAGCCAAAATGATGCAACCGCACCATATTTTAAAGATTATTTTATTATTCCAAGAAGTATTTCTGATATTCAACATTCTTCTGGTATTGAACAGGCAAGCAATATTTCAGACCTCATAAAAATATATCCAAACCCGACAACAAATGTAATTAACATCGTTTCAGGGTTCAAAATGGATAAGATTGAAATTACTGATCTGCTGGGACAAATAATTGGTTATTATGTAAATAATTCCAATATCCTCACTCTGGACATGAGCCCAATGAAACCTGGAATTTATATGATAAGAATAAGCCAGGGAAGCAATACTTCTTATAAAAAAATTATTAAAGAATAATCAAATCTTTAAGTACAAAAAAAAGAGGCAGTCAATTTTGGCTGCCTCTTTTTTTATTTCAAAATTTTGAAAGTTTAATCCAAAATTATTTTCTTTATGATCGGATTGCCGGGGCTATTTATCTTTACAAAGTATATTCCTTTTGTCATTCCATTCATTTCCAAATCAATAACATTTTGACCGGTATGTAAATGATAATTATAATAAGCTTTTACTACTTGCCCCATAGTATTCATAATGGTGATCATAGAATGGCCGTCAGTTTGAGAATTAATATCTATCTTAGCACGTCCCTGCGTAGGATTTGGGAAAATGCTTATATCATTAATAATTGGCTCCCAGCCGATTATACCGGAGGTATGCACATGGTCAAAGTCATTAAATTCAATATTTTTAGAAGTCGTGGTTGGATTTGTATCTTGCTTTTGTTTGTCATAAGTAATTGTTAAAATCGGGCTTTTTTTGCCAGGAGTGTAAAACGTGTAAGTGATTGAGGTATCATAGGTCACAGAACTTCCAAATGATGGAATATTAACTGAATCTTTGGAAATATTTATGCCTTTAATCCTTAATACATTATTGTAAGTTGTGCTCCTTATTTTCAAAGTTCCATAAGCATCCCCTGTTTGGCTATAATTCCCTTTATAATAGACTTTTATTCCAGTTATTGTAATATTAGCCGAATAATCGTCTTTATAGGTGCTTCCTAATGTAAACGGATACTTAAAGAATATTAATGTATTACTGAAAGGTACTTTGGTGGCAGTCTGCGTAGTAGAATCATAACTTACCTCACCAAGCACTTCTACCTGATTAGACCCCATATTAAAATACGTAAAATTAGTATTTTGAGGGTCAACACCAACGATATTTGCTGTCGGGAAATCTGACTTATATGTCGTCTTAGCAGGATCAACATAGTCAGTAATTGTAGAATCATTTGCAGAATCGGGTTTAATTTTGCTAAAATCCCAGGTTTGGTTTGCTCCAGCCTTGCCTTCTTTAATACCAGTAGTATCTGCAGTAAGTGTAATTTGCCTGTCGCCAATAACATAGTTGTTGGCTGAGGTAATGATAGGAGCTTGTGCCTGGCACAAGGCGGTGAGTCCACCTAAAAATAAAATGGAGAGGATTGTTTGTTTCATTTTGTTTGTTTTTGTTCAAATTGAGCTTTTAAGACGTTTAAAAATTGTAAATGTTACAGGATGAGCAATTTTATTGCCAAAAACTTTAAACAACAAGGATAAATACAAATAAACTATTCATTTTCATAATATTACAGCAAATGGAATTAAAATAGTCATTAAAAAAAAGTAACTTAGCATCAATTATTTTTGCTAGCGTGCGTCTTTTCCCACAAAATTATTCTCACCGCAACACAATGTTTACAAAACCAATCCTGCTTATTAGAGCAAGTGCATTTGTAATTCAAACCGTTTTTATTCGTATTCATTTCAACAGTTCTTTTTGAAGATTTACCGGGTAAAGAGACCTGTGCAATAACTTTTAAGGACGAGAATTCAACAAATTCAACTTTTCCATTTTTAGCTATTTCCTCGCCAAGCCTGTAATTTGAGGACGTTGCAAGCTTCTTCACGGCTTCAGGTGAAATATAATCTGCTACTTTCGGCATAACAACAAATGATTATTGATCAAAAATACAATTGAAATTTGAATTCCTGCACTTATTATTGATTCAAATCCTGCTCACTACCTTCATATTCTGGCAGCCCTGCTCTTTTTCGACATTCCGGGCACATGGGTTTCTGGGCATCTCCCTGCTCCCGATCGCTCCATTTGGTTTTTTGGGCTACCGGGCAATCCAGGTAAACGTGATGATATTTGTCAGGTGAATCCTGGCGTTTTGCATGAAAAGGTCCTATCTGTGTCATAACTATAATTGTTAATTATGACACAAACTTCTGTTATAAATTAAATAATACCTGAGCGTTTATACACGTATTGTCACATGATATTTACACCAAGTTATTTTCAAAATAAATGAATAATTATCAAATAAGAAGATAAACTATTTAAAATACAGCTCATTTGTCACAAAATTGAGCTAAAAAAAATTTAACCAGACCTTATTTCTATCCAAAATGGCCCCAAATACCAATTTTAGGCAATTGCCGTTATAGTGATAACCCTCAGAAACAACAAATGCTTCATATACTGGATATCTTTTTGACTGTTTTTCACTTATGCATTCTAACCTTTAATTTATTGGGCTGGATCTGGAAGAAAACCCGGAGACTGCATTTAATTGTAGTCCTGATTACAGCTTTTTGCTGGCTTGTACTTGGCATTTGGAAAGGGATAGGATATTGTCCGATAACAGATATCCAATGGCAGATTAAGGAAAAATTGGGTTATCATCACCTTCCAAATTCCTTCGTGGCTTATTGTTTAGATGGCATTGGTTTACATAATATTCCTTCCGCATTGGTTGATGTACTTACCGGCACCTCATTTGTCATTGCCGGATTATTGGCTTTCTATTTTAATTTCTTTCGTAAAAATCTAAAAAATACACAACCGGTTTGATCTAATTTAAAAGACATTAAATCCCGGCAAATACCGCCAATGCACCTTTGGCAGAAAGCACATCATTCACACTAAATATAAGGCCGTCAGCTTCCTGTTGCAACTTAGCTCTTTGATGATATTTTTGCACATAATCGATGATATGCCCGAATTTGTCGCCCTGGAAAAATTTCTCATCAGCCCTACGGCTAAAATAACATTTTAACCTTCCACGTTTCAAAGATGCCTTTTCAATATGGAGGTCCTGTAGCACCCATTTCAGTCTTACAATATCCATCAATTCGCGGGTTGCAGGAGGTATTGGTCCGAAACGATCTTCCAGCTCAAGTTCGAACACCTTTAACATGGTTTCATTGGTCAGGTCATTGATCTTGTTATACAGGTTTAACCTTTCATTCATATTGGTGACATATCGATCAGGGATATGCAGTTCCATGTCGGTTTCTATCTGCGTTTCCTGTTTAAATACGGGTTCGCCGGTAAACAAATCCTTAAACTCATCATCCTTCAATTCCTGCATGGCTTCCTGCAGAATTTTCTGGTACATCTCCAGCCCTATTTCTGCTATAAAACCGCTTTGTTCTCCTCCAAGAATATTACCTGCCCCACGTATATCCATATCCTTCATGGCAATTAAAAAACCACTGCCCAGTTCCGTATGTTCTTCTAAGGCGGCCAATCTTTTACGAGCTTCACCCGTTACCACACTCATCGGCGGGGTAAGCAGGTAGCAGTATGCCTTTTTATTGCTACGCCCTACCCTGCCGCGCAACTGGTACAAATCACTCAAACCATGGTTTTGGGCCTGGTTCACGATAATGGTATTGGCATTAGGGATATCAAGTCCACTTTCTACAATATTGGTACTTACCAGCACATCATAATATCCTTCGATAAAATTGAGCATGATCTCCTCAAGTTTATCGCTTTCCATCTGTGCATGTGCGACAGCAACTTTGGCAAGCGGACAAAGGGCTTTTATCATATCCGCAAGATCAAAAATGTCTTTGATCCTGTTATGTACAAAAAATACCTGTCCACCTCTGAACACTTCAAAATCAATCGCTTCCTGTATTACTTCCTTATTAAATACTTCGATCCGCGTTTTTACGGGTTGCCGGTTTGGCGGGGGCGTATTAAT
>Ga0206919_1047_pt1 | contig 29492 bp, 25 predicted proteins | sample Alteio_BWOrgHeat_67_FD_152962 | JGI IMG/M metagenome (GOLD analysis project Ga0206919, IMG submission 152962) | Enriched cells from forest soil in Barre Woods Harvard Forest LTER site, Petersham, Massachusetts, United States -... | ecosystem: Environmental > Terrestrial > Soil > Temperate forest >... | reverse complement strand
ACCGGAACACCGCCGAAAATGGACGGATCGTAAGTTGGAGCGAATGAGATACTCCATGAGTCTCTTTGTGATCTACTTCGGAACAAATCGGACTTATCCCGATCTGGCTCATCACACGATAGTCATGACAGATCGATACCGGGAATTATTGACCGATATTTTCAGTCGCAAGATCCTGGCTCAGGATTTTTCCATCTATCTGCATGCCCCCACGAGAACCGACTCGAGTTTAGCGCCAGTTGGACACGAATGCTTCTATGCACTTTCGCCTGTTCCAAATCTCCTTGGTGCAGTGGACTGGAATGAGCATGCCGAGAACTATGCCGAAGCGATCCTGGCCTCGCTCGAGGGAATTTGTCCTGACCTTCGGAAACATATTGTGACGCGAAGGATTTTTACCCCATACAATTTTCACCATGATCTGGATGCCTACCTAGGTTCCGCCTTTCAGTTTGAACCTATTCTAACGCAAAGTGCCTGGTTTCGTCCTCATAATGTCTCTGAGGATATACGAGGACTCTACCTAGTTGGAGCTGGAACACATCCCGGGGCTGGTGTTCCTGGCGTAATCTCAAGTGCTAAAGTGCTCGATAAGGTTGTCCCTGATCCGTAGCGGGAGAAATTGGGGATTTCGACCGGGGAACCGAATACGTTTTTAATCCCCAACTCCGCTTTCTAAATCTTTTGATTTTTAGTGTTTTAGCTTTCTTGATTTTATACCAGTTATGAAAAGGTTTTTGACTATACGGTGAGAGGAATTTTTGCCGTAATCGAGGAGGAGGAGCGGGGAGTGTAGCCGCAGTGCTACTCGACCCCTCCGACGACGCTGAGGACGGCAAAAAGACCCTCATCCCTAGGACGCGGCCCAGCCAGGATGGCACGTTGTTCTCCCCGGGGGGGCATCGTATTTCCTCCAATACGACCACCCCGTCTCCGCCTCGTGCGATCCAGGCTGGACTCGCGCCGTATAGTCAAAAACCTTTTCATAACTGGTATTAGCCTTTCTTCCCCTCCTGCTTACTCCTCAATAACCTTTTGAAATAAGTTAATCTCGAGATTGCCCCAAATTCCGATTCTAATTTTTCAATTAATTTTTCGGCGATCCGATAATTCAACGGCGATTGGCGAAATAAATTATCCAGAGTGGCACATCCCCTGAGGAACACCTGATGCTGTAAATCTTCCACTCTTATTGGAGCAATATGGTCCCATTTTAATGAAGAGACTACCATCGAGATAAACTCCTCACATTGCCGTGCCGTGCTCTCCCAGTTAAATTTCGCGGCCTGTTGATATCCGGCTTCAACCAGTTTATCCCGGACTGAGACCATCTGTACCCGACCCATGGCCTCAGCCAATTCATCCGGCTCATGGGATCCCACATACAAGGCGGCCTCACCTGCCACTTCCGGTATGGAAGAGTTCTTGCAGGTAATAACCGGACACCCACACGACATCGCCTCTAAAATTGGCAATCCAAACCCCTCATATAAGCTCGGATATACTAACGCCTCAGCAGCCGAATATGCACACTGCATCTCATGATCATCGAGTGTTAACTTGTGGACGTTAATATCAGTCCCCTCAAATACCTCCAACTCACGAGAAGCAGTGCATACAATGTCGTACCCCCGTCGGGAGCTAAATTGCCGCAAGGCAGCGAAAAATAAATCCGCGTTTTTGTAAGTCCGACGTGCACCCACCAGCAACCAGAATGGTCGGTGGATCTTATATTTACACCGAAACTCCGATTGCTCGGCAGTCGATCTACGGGAATAATCAGAGGCTAGATGCGCAAACCCCACTGGTTTGAGCTGAGCCCAGGGGTAATACTTAAACAGGTCGTATTGGGTGTTCTCCGATATACAGAGGAAAGCCGATGCCCGTTGCGCTGCCAACGTTTTCTCCTCCCACATTGGCTCAACTTTATTACCCGTCTGGAGAAACCGCTCTGGTATAAAGTCGTAGGCCATCAGTAGCGAGGGCGTTTTCACTGGTCGCGAATAATAGGTAGAGATAAACAGTCCAGCCTGGTGAAACTGGCAGATCGCCTCAACCCGTTTTTGATCATTTCCAAGGTTAGAGTAATCATGTGCCTGCAATGGCAAATAACTAATCCCATCGATCCGTGGGGCGGAATTCTCCCGATCGATCACGACAAGCCGATTGCCAAAGGGAGTATGAGCCCAGCGTTTAAGTAGACTCGTCCAAAGTCTGACAATTCCGCTAGCAGGATTAAACTGATAAAATACCCCATCAATAATGATACGCTGCTGATCATTGCCCTCAACCGCCCCATTAAATAACTGCGTCGCCTCCTCCCTCTGCCGTCTGAAAAAACTTGAAAGAGCATGTTCAGGATATCTATCCACCTTGGTATTATCACTTACCCACGGAAAGTAATCTCCAAGCCTTACTGGAAATTGAGTCTGTTCTTGGAGACGCTTCCACGAGTCAACTGCCCCCTGATATCCATAATACTTCTCTTTGAACAAGATTTCCTCCTCCAGCACATAGGCCTTGTGCCGGAAAATCAAGTTTTCAGAGGCTGTATCGTAATGTGTAAAGGGAAAGACTTTCGCCACATCTGTAAACTTTCCAGTCACCAATCGTTCAATCAGCAGCGGTGGTTCATGGCTCGCCCAGTTCATGCCGGGACGATAATGCCATGCACGCAACCAATCCTGATGAAGATTATTGGCATAGGAATGTGGCGAAATGCTGACCAGATTGGGAGCGACGAAATAATCGCAAAAAAAGTAGGCCGCGCTCCGGCGGCTGTCATTGAAAAACATCTGCTGAAGTTTTTCGATCTGTTCCACTGTCCATAATTCATCCGCATCCACCTGCCATAGAAGACACTCTTTTAAAAGGTTGCCCAGAGGAGCACGCACCATTTCAATTTTTCCATCCCAAAAGGCCCCTCCTTTCTTCCGATAAACCAGAACCTGCTCAGGCTGCTTCTCAGCAACCGAATCGATCCATTCGGTTGTGCCATCCTTGCTGAGTCCATTCGTGTGAAACTCATCCGGTACTTTCGCCCCATTTTTCAACGACCATGCCGTGTCATGGGCAAGCGTCGTCACCCCCTCAATGATATGCCAACGCCACGGTATCTTCAGCCCATTGAAGGTCTCCAATTGTTGCGGTAAATAAGGCATCCCATTGAGCACGATTGTGAAAAACTCGATCGGAAGTTCTCGAGACGCTCTTTCAAAGATAGCATACCCTTGTCGAACTGTCTCACTTGAGTCGACTAATCGATAGCTTGAATCGTCCAATAATGTTTGAAAATTTTTGCCATTCTTAAATATATTGATGTCGTCGAGAAAAATGTATTTGGCTCCATAGACCTCTGCCAATTCGGCAGCTCCAGTGAATTCAGACCCGTCAATCAGGACAACATCAAATGTCTGAATGTTATATGTTTGTTTAATGTAACGAATGGCATGTGTCGGTGTCTGTTTCTCCTGGAGATACTGCCTCTCCTGACGATACCATTCCAACACGACGGGAATGGTGATATGATAGGAAGGTCGGCTTTTATACCATTCGAATACCTCCAATTCTGACGGATAATCCTCAATTCCAACCGAGGCCATGTTCAGACAGATGACCTGTTCGTGATTTCGATAATGTTCCCGAAGGACATCAAAACGTTCCTTAATAACCTCCAAACAGAATAGCCTTGGTTTATCAGGATTTTCTGTGACGGCATTTACTAGATGTCGGGTACTTCCCTCGCCGTTTGAGGAACCAATTTCTAATATATTTTTGATCCCGTGATTTTTTCCTATCCTATACAATGCCTTAGCTAAGGGATCATCGACAATCTCGACAGGAGCAGCTATACTGTTAGGCATAAAAATAGGCATTTTTCTTGGAAAAAATATCTAATCGAAAAGTGGAGGGCGAATCTCTGTATGCGCCCAAATATCGGGGCATGGGGGGGACGTGTTAATTAATAATTATCAATTAGGAGTTAGGAATTGGGAACGGGCGAGATTCAGTTAGGGCGCATACGGAGATTCGCCCTCCACCTCAAGACTCAACCTTTAAGATCTCTAGTTCAAAAATTAGATTAGCGTTGGGTGGAATTGTCCCATCTGGGGTGCCTTCACTTCCATAACCCAACTTGTAAGGGATATACAGTCGGCGTTTGCCCCCTTCTTTCATCGTTGAGGCTCCTTCAACCCAGCCAGGAATTAAACCCGTAATCCCCTGAATATACTTGAACGGTTTCCCATGATCGATTGAGGAATCAAATGTTTTACCATTTTCAAACTTTCCAACGTACTCACAGGTGATTCGTTTGCCCGGTGACACAGCAGGGCCTGTTCCCACAACGAGATCAATATATTTTAATCCCGATTTGGTCTCAACTGTCTTCTCCTCCTGTGCTCCCTGTTGAGCAGAAGAGGAAACGAGAGAGGATGAAACCATTATTATAACAAGAAGGCATTTTTGTAATCCGTGCAACGTCTGATTCATCCGGGAAAGAGACCATACTACTGAGGTAAATGCCAGCTTATTAAACCCGAAATCCGAGATTAACCAGTTAAGGTTTTAGCGGGGAGATCTCGTTCAACGATTTAAAATATGCATGGATCATCTCCTTATATTCAGGAGGGAGTTTCTCGACCTTTGAATCTGTTGAATCGACCTCGATAAGAGTCCTCTCCCCTCCCCGACAAGTATTGCGGGCTGCTGCCAAAGCATCCATGATCTGGTGGTATTCTTGATATAAACCAATGCCACTCCTGTTTCTAGCCGTATCCTCGAGCTGTTTCATCGCATTAATCGCGGTTGCCAGATCGCCCGTGGATTTCCGTTGCTTCTGCAATTCGACATTAAGAATCTCCGACTTCTGACGAATCTTAACCTGTTGCTCTGCCAGTTGAATTAATTTTTGTTGAGAAGTTGGATGTAAATCCCCCCCCAATCCTTCCTCTCCTACCCCAGACAAATTTATTGCCTCGTTATCTTCACCGATTTCTTCCTCTTGGTCCAACAAGTCGTCCAGAGCCCCTCTCCATTCCTTAGGAAACTCATATGCCGGGGCATCTCTCTGAGTGGAGCTCTCGTCCATGACCCAAGTGACGCTATCAGGCGATTTTGGCAACCAACCTTTGAGACTTAACTCCAGCTCCTCAAGCAACTTGTGGGCGTTCTGCCTGGAATTGATTTCCGCCGCCAAAGCCACCTCACTTTTCTTCTTATATAAAGCATCAGCAGCATTTTTGATCTCCTGATATACGGAGTTCAACTCAGAAACTACCTTGCCACCTGCAAAGTCCTGCAAAGGCAACCTATTAGATTCAACCATCTTTTGCTGAAAGAGCCTGCCCTTGTCGGCTTCCGTTCGTGCTAAATCACTCAGAATATTCTCTTTACCAGCCGTGAAAATTCCCGAATGAAGATCCTTTAAGAATTTCGTGGTTGTGATGATCATCTTTTGATCTTCATCAAAATCTTTTAGGTCGTTTTTTAACTGCGCCATCAACTCCTTTATAACAGAAGATGATGGTGGGAAGTTGGCTTTCGTCTCTTTATTTTGAGAGAGTTCCTGACGATCCGTAGAAATCTGGATGAGAAGTGCGATGAGTCCACTAAGAATATAGTTCTGACGATTTTGTAATACTGTTAGGGATCTGGGCAAATCGGATTCAGGCATGAGAGCTATATTCCCGATCTGTACAAGGGCTAGAACCATTTCCCCATTCACCAGCGTCTCCAAACGGATGAAGGAGGGGTCGGCCTCCGTATGTTTGGTTGCCTCCAATATGGCAATATTACCTGAATCCAGAACGACACGTTGAGCATCACCCATCAGCTTTTGAGGTTCGAACAGATCATGTGAGGCAATCGTCTCTGTCAGGTGCAATACCAAGTTGTCCGTATCTGCATTGGCTTTTGTCTGTTTAGCAATGAGGGTTTTAATTATATTAAACAACGGTTCTAGAACGTCGCCTGGAGGTACCGTCAGATCCTTATACCCAGCAACCCGCAATACAATTGGCCGGGAGTGAGTGGGCTGTCCCTGGGGATTAAAATCAGTAGCTTCAGCCGTCAGTACATATTCCGATCCAGGAGTGAAGATTAATGGATCTACCTCAAATTCATAGGACTCCGGTGCTGGCTCCTTCTCTCCGGGCGGCCCCATGAGAGACCACGTTTTAAGTCGTTTGACGCTTGTGGGATCATCGCTCCGTGCCAGAAGTAAGGATATCGAAGCAACACCGTAGTCATCCGAGGCCTGTACGGTTATATTAAGTTTGGAATTGGGGGTCACCTGACAACTGCGATCCTCCGTGAGAAAATCGACTTCAGGAGGGTGATCCAAAATCGGAGTAATTTGACCTTGAGCAATCATTATTGGCGGTTCGCCCCTGGCCGCCACGGAAAGAGTTTCGTAATGTTGAACGTCATTCACAATGGACTTGGACTCCCAAAGATCACCTAGGTGCATCACTGTCTGATCATTCTTGGCGACACGCCAGAGAACGAATGCAGGGTCTGGATCAAGATTGAACGAAGCCACAACACTTGAACCCACAGGGACAGTGAGTGCTGTGGGGGGACCTGGCTGAAAATAGGTCTTCAAGCCAGTATAGGTTGGCGGAGTCACTTCAAATTTTGAAGTTTTTAATCTAGGAAGAGAGAGCGGCTGAACGAGCACGGCCGCACTACAACTATCATCTACCCAGACGCGAAAACTCAGAGGCTGGTTGACCGTATTGAATGTATACACGAAGTCAGACTTGGAGCTCCCTGGTAGCATATTGGCATGATCTCCAGCCGAGGGCGAAGGATCAATGATCCTAACCCCCTCCCTCCAGACAATCATCGGGAGGGAAGGCTTGGAATTTGTTCCAATGAGAGATTCCACATGAACAAAAACCTTCAGATCACCCTTTTTTGTCACGATGACAGAACCAGCCGGTTGAACTTGAATCTCCCATCTTCCCAGGGTGGGAACGTCGGCCAACGGTAAGAAAATCCGGGTCATTGAGGCAGCGACATACCGGGGGGAAGCAACCGTGAGAACCGTCCAGGTAATCAGAAGAAACAGGAGAACTCCTATCCATTTCATTAACCTTGGGGATAACCAGATCGGATAAGATCGAATACTTTCAAAAGTTGATTTTGAATAATCAAGAATTGCATCAACATATTGACTATTTTCGGGGTCAAGTTCCTCGTTCGAAAAACAGTAGGAATTAATCAACACATTCCCAGCAAGGCCTCGTTTGATTTCCAGTGCTCGAGCGGCTTGTGAAAGTGTGATGGGACGGAAAAACGGTTGAAAAACTTTTTGGAACAGCGATACACCGATAAAGCCGCAGAAAACACATTCCAGCGGAAGCCGGAGCGCAGGTGGTAAGTGAAGAAGATCATCGAGAATTAGCAGCCCCAACAATCCTCCAGCCGTGAGCGTTCCCCAGTATGCCAGCCCATGAAGCACGACTTCAATCCTTAATGCGCGCGCCGTTTTTATCAAGATGCGGGTGACCCATGTTTTATTCTGGGTTATCATGGCTTTACCGTTCCTCTTGAAGCAGGGAAATCCAACGTAATCGCACTTAGCAACGTCGAATCCTTGACCACCACCGGAAGACCTGTTTGCCCATCTGAACGTCCTTTCACAAGTCCTACACGATTTTGAAAAATAATCTGTTTTGTTTGGGCTACATATTTCCACCTCAGAACGTCCACCTCCCAAGGTTTCTGTTTCGATGGTAATGGGTTGCCCGCCAAATCTAGATATCCCTTCGTCCGTTGCATAAGAACGAAGGAATATAGGTCCTGATTTTCTGATTCGGAAAAAAATCCCAACAGTGTTCGTTTATCATAAAAGTCCTCCATCACTAACAATGAACTCTTAATCGTCGTCGACCAGTCCGGGCCGGATTGCTTGGGACACTCCACATGGAAACCGTCGGAACATTCAACCATGAAGATGATCTTCTTGGGATCTCCCCAGGGCACCTTCCAGATCAGACTCTCATTTTCAGCCTTCTTCGTTATTAGGGGCAGCAATTCCGGCTTGGATACAACCTCCACCTGCTTGATTCCAGTGAGTTTAGACTTCGACAAGTCGATCGTAAGTGAACCCGGATTCACATCGTCCAAAGTGAGCCGAATCACTGCCGGATAAATGAGGTCCGTTAATTTTTGGCCATCAACACCAGACTGTTTCGCTATCAGTAACACTTTTTCAGTGCTCTCATCGCTTTCACAGCTGAGCATTGTCGTATAGAGATGCCCCTGCATCACCCTGCCATCCTTCAAGGTGATCTGCGTTCTTAGATAACGGATGGGATATACTTCACCAGTCTTTTCCTTGATCGTCTTCCCAGCATCCGAGTAATACCATCCCTCGTACATCTCCTCCTTCTCCGTACTCGTCCGAATCTCACGAACATCCCCCAATCGAAAGATTGTTGGAATCGTATCATCCATCGCAAGTTCAAGTTGTTTCCCAGGAACAAGGGAAATATCACCGCTGATCTTTCGACCATCAGACCATTCAATGCTCCCGGAAACACCCTCAGCATGGAGGAACCCCAGCGATAAAACGCCAAGCATCCATGAACAGATAAGCTTTCGTATATTCATTTCACAAGGATCCCGCAGAGGCCCAATAAATCATGTTAATCATGAGCAGAAAAACGGGGATATTTTGGACAGGATTCACAGGATTTTACAGGATTTTTGTTTCAGAAATATCAAATCATGTTAAAGCGTCGTCGTTGAAACCATTCAACCAGCAGGATGAACAATACCAGTACCGGAAAAACATCCCGGAAATCGACCGGTGTGACAGTTGAATTCGACAGTACGATTTTGATTGATGGATCCAATAGAGCTAAAATTAGCAGGACAGCCAGGATCAGCTTAGGCCAGAGAAGATTCCATGCCATGGCCTGGCTTTGAGCAACAGACAGGCGTTGGAAAATAACATACAACCCAAACCCCACCCCCAGAATAATTACAGAAGAACCCAAGGGACCAAAGGCGGGATTCCATTCGAAGAGGTTCATAACTCGTTCCTCGTTATTTTCAGTGGAATTGGTCTCCGCAGGCAGAAAATCGGTGGACATTTTTTGACGGGATTCACAGGATTAGTTTGTGGTTCGTAGTTGGTTGTTCGGTGTTGGTAGTCCGCTGTTTAGAGTTCCACCGTTCATTGGCCAAGAATGTTTCAAGTAGCAGGACGAGCAAAGCCAGTCCCAGGAACCAACCATAAAAGGTCGATCTCGATCCAGTCGATCTGGTCGAGCCAGGTAAGACTCGCTGGAAATCACTCTCATTGGACAAGGCAACAACATGGTGGGGAAGTGACCCCAGAAGTGGCACAGGTCGTCGAGGTAGAAAATCCTGGTTCGACTGAGTATCGACTGAGTGAACCACGGTCCAGGAAAATTTCCCACCCTGTTTGATTTCGTAAACTCCTTCATGGAACAGTCCTGGAAACTCCTTGGGTGATCCCTCCCAGGAGAGATCGCCGTCGACGAGAGAATGAACGGTTAAAGAAGAGAGTGGATCATGCACCTGCACCTCTTCACCTGCAGCCATAGTTTGCACTGGAATGTGCGCACTTGAGGGAGGAAAAATTGCATTTTGAATCAGCACAACGAACCCAGGTCTCAATGGAAGCGAGGACCACCCAGGCAAAAATGCCACTCCACTGGCAAGAATCGTCCCCTTACCGAGAGATCGACGAGCAAGAAGTGTACTCCCATTGGCTGAGCTGATCAACGGGTCCCAATCCGGGCTGATTTTGAGTGGATAAAACTGAGTTAGTTGCAGCTGACCCAGTTCAGGATTCCCTGAATTATCGCGAAGATTCTGCCAGATTGGATCACTCGGATGTAAAGTGATCATCGATTCCGAGCGCTCCGGCTTTGTTAAAACACCAACGGAGAGGGATAATGACTCCGGAAATGCACCAAATATTTGACTACCGGAAGCCCCGGGTGGAACGAGAAATAGGGTCCCTCCAGCGCGGACATACCCCTCAAGGAATCTTGCATTCGAGTTGGTTCCTATCCAATCCTCGTATGTCGAGCCGACACAGATCGGCATATCGGCAAGTCCACTGACAATACGATCCTGAGACAATGCCTGAGTATTGATCCCAGATAGATTGGCGCTGCCTCCAGGAGAAACCGCCGACGGCAAAGCTCCGTAAAGTTCAAGATTTCCCAGGAAACAAGATTTCTCCGATTCCTTGATCCAAAATCCTAAGGGCACTCGATCGGCTCCTTCTGCGGCATCGCCCTCGATCCAGACTCGCCCCCAATGAAAGCCAGGGTGCGTGAAGGAGAATGTCGTTGAGACAGGAAGCACCTCCCCTGCCTTCACAACCAGTTCCAGGAATGTGTTCTTCCCCATATCATCCGTGGTATTCAAATAGACCGTCCCCTTGCTCGTTCCGTAATTATGGAGGGTGAATCGAACCGAGGTCATTCGGCCTTCGGGAATGGGAACATTTGGGATGTAGTCCGACTGCAGTGAGATCCATCCTCCACCAGGAGAAGGAGATTCCAAACGATGGACAATAATCCGAATTGGGGGAAAGGAAGCTCCGTTCTCAATTTTGCCAACCCCCCAATTCTTCTGCTCTAAATCAGTAAAGATGTGTAATTCATGCACCGGTTGTTGTTCAGCACTTAGTGCAATCAGGGCACTGCGCACACTCAACAGAGCAGAAGCGGCAGCATCAGTAGGCTTCACTTTTTCGAGGGAGTTCTGCAAGACATCGAGATCGGGATTAAAACCATTCGGAACCGTTAGCGAGGAATCCGGGATTATCAATCGGACAGAGATGGAGTCTCCCGGATGGGAGAGTTTAAGGAACTGTTCCGTTGCATGAACTGCAAGATCGAACTTTGAAGAGTTTGAAGCGGATGGTCCAGCCATGGAGGCTGAATTATCGATGAGGATCAACCGAGCAACAGCTCCCCTGCCAGGCAATCTAATCAAGGGACGAAGGAAAGCCAACAGAACGAGTGTGATCAGTAGGCAGCGGAGGAGGAGAACCAGCCATTCATGAAACCTCCATCTAACTGTCGGTCGCGGAGTAGAACGAGTAAAAAACATTAGACTCGGAAAGGAATGCATCGGACGTTTCAGTGGGAAAAACAGACGAAAGAGGATCGGCAGCAGAATGGCAGGAAGCAACCATGCTGTGATAGGGTTAGAGAATAATGCCGACATTCTTCAACAATCTCTTAAACCAACGCAGTCGTCAGTAAAGTTTTGTGCGTTTGGCCAGGATTTCCAGCATTGGAGTTCGAGTGTCCATATGAGAATAACTTGCTCCGCAACCCAAAACCAGTCGACGAACTTGATCGAGATGTTTTTGGATTGATCGACAATAGTCCGATCGAATTTTGTCAGCCTCAATCAATAGTTTTACACCCGATTCCAAATCATAAATATCCATGAGTCCATGGAAGGGAAAGGAAATCTCTGCGCCGTCAAGAATGTGAAAAACCTCCACCGTATGTTGGGCATTATTAAGATGTTGAATTCCTCGGGCAATCTCATCGGGGGGCTGAAGGAGATCGGACAAGATAATCACCCGATTCCGTTCCGTGAGCATCTCAGCAACCTGATGCAAGGATTTTTCAATGTCACTCACGCCGACTGACTCCGCCTTCTCCATCTCAAGAAGAATTTGGTTCAGGGTTTGCAGACTGCTTACTAGCGCAAGCCCATGTTGAATCTGTTCCCTGTAAAAGGAGAATGAAACAGGATCACGTTGAGAGAACTTCAAATATATCAATCCAGCTGCCAGGGTGCAGGCATAATCAAATTTTGTGCTTGGACCAAGGTGCCGATAATTCAGACTCCCCGATGCATCCACCAGGATACAGGTACGAAGATTGTCCCCATCCTGATTCCTACGACTATTCAATCCCAACTCTTGAATCTGATCGGCGACATATCGCGTCAGACAGCTGCCTTTAAGATTGCGAGGTTCAGCCTTTTCGATTTTCCTCGTTTTTAGATTTTTCTCCATAGTCTGGTTCTTGTACGTCCACAAGGAGACGGCGAATAACCTCATCAGAATCTACTCCTTCACTCAAAGCAGAAAAATTGCATAGGATACGATGCCGTAGGGCGGGCAAAGCGAAGGCTCGGACATCATCGCAGGAGACGTTCAGGCGGCCATTTAAAAGAGCGTAGGATTTTGCCGCTAGGAGAAGGTGCTGTCCAGCACGGGGGCTAGCACCTCGACGAACCCAACGGTTGATAAATTCCGGGGCATGGGGAGCATCTGGTCGAGTGGCTCGAACAAGACGTGTGACAAAGGCACCCACATGGGCACTGACCGGAGCTTTCCTGATCAGATGTTGAAAATTAACCAATGCCTCTCCATTCAACACCCGTTCGACTTCACGTGCCGCATCTTGAGTGGATTCCATAATGATCCGCTCCTCTTCCTCCAAGGTTGGATATTCCATTTTGATGGAAAACATAAACCGATCCAATTGCGCTTCAGGTAAGGGGTATGCCCCCTCCTGTTCGATCGGACTCTGTGTCGCAATAACAAAAAAGGGCTGTGGCAGATCATAGGTAACTCCTGAAGCTGTCACCCGCCGTTCCTGCATGGCCTCAAGAAAGGCCACCTGGGTTTTTTGCGGGGTACGATTAATTTCATCAGCAAAAAGCAGGTTTGTAAAAATGGGGCCTCGTTTGAAATGAACTCTGCCAGCGGAACCTAAAGAGTTCTCCTCCTTAACATCAACGCCTATGATATCAGAAGGGTTTAGATCGGGTGTGAACTGCACTCGTTTACATTGCAAATCCAGCGTCCCGGCCAACGCACGCGCCATGAGGGTTTTACCCAATCCAGGCGGACCCACCAAAAGACAATGCCCCCGGGAAAATAATGCGACGAGGATCTGTCGGACCACGGCTGAGTGCCCCACTACCACTCGTGCCACTTCCGTAGTGATCCGCTGTTCGGCCGCACTAAGCAGGGCAACCGCTGCCGCCGGACTTTCAAATTCTGTCGTGGGTGCCGATCCTCCCTCCAAAGTCGTGCGATCAGAAACAAACTCAAACTGAGTCAAACCAACTTCAAATCGGCTGCCTGGTTCGAGCCTCATCTCCACAATCGTCCTCCCATCCAGAGTCAACGGTGAGCTTGGATGATAGGACCGAACCATCCAGAGTCCGGATGCCTTTTCGATCAGAGCATGTTTAGGTTGAATGCTTGGGTGAGGCAGGAGTGCGATGTGACAGGCATCGTCGGAACCGATCAGTACCGTTTCTCCTTCTAGAATGTATACCAAGGATTCTTCTTTCGGCGGACGGATGATGAGTTGATCGGACATCGTGCGATGATCTAGTAAGTTGAGGAATCCAGTGAAATACACATCCCAGAGAAAGTCTCAATTGTCGACGTCATTTATCATGAATTTACTGTTTTCTGTAACATCAGGAAAGTTGTCTGTACGGAAGGGAGCGGCAGGAAGATATGCCCCGTTATAGAGATTGCAGATAGGGTTATTCGCCCATGCATAGCGAACAGCGATTGGGTGTGGAACGGATGCTGCTGATACGACGACGGTGTTGCCGCTGATCTTGGCATTGGCCCAAACCCATTTCTTATCCTCCCCACAAATGGCAAAACCCTCCAGTTCGCTCTCCGGAGTGTTGCGGACGAGAGGAAGCGTTTTGTCTGGTATGAAGGAGTTGGGGACAATGGTGGCGGGAAGTGGTTTGGCAATCAGTCCACCATCGGTATTTTTAAATGTGATACGGATTGCATCCCCCTCAATTGCGATGGAATTGTAGATAGGACCAGAATAAACGCCTCCTTTCCCGTAGGTTTTTGCCAGAGCGATCAGAGCCAGGCGCTCACCTACATCTTTTTTATCTTTAGGGTGGACATTATCATTTTCACCGACGTCGATGAGGACGGCCTGTCCGGTGTTGGGGAGCGAGAGTGCCGTGCTTTGAGCCTCACGGAACTCTGGTATCAAGGACGCGTAATTAGGTAGTTGGCAAAAGTAAAAAGGGAAATCCCCCTGCCCCCATTTTTTACGCCAGTCGGTGATCATATTAGAGAATGCCGTTCGGTATTGGAAAGCCCGCCTCCCGTTCGCCTCTCCTTGATACCAGAGCACCCCAGCGATGCGATAGGGAATGAAGGGGAGTACCATTCCATTGAAAAGATACGTTGCTACGTTTGCTTCTCCCCGGCGTGGTCGGAGAGCCCGGGTAGGGCAGGAGGCTTGGGCCTCGGCACTCAGAGGAGGGAAATCGTACTCGACTTTGGCAAGCCACTCGCCATCCAGGGGGACGTTGTTCGGATCCTTGTCTTGCCAGTGAATCTTGAACGGATTTAATTTCCCAGATAGAATTTCCATTCCACTAGAAGCATTAAACATGCGGAGGGCTAATGTCATTTCATTCGACTCGCCTACCGGTATGTCAAAAATTTGATTCTCGTCTATAGAATTTATGTCCCTTATTTTCTTTCCATTTACGTACACCGCAATGCTGTCATGATATTCGCCGAGGAAAAGAGTCACTGACTTATTGATCCGTTCTGGAGGAAAGGTGATTTTTTTGCGCAGCCAGACAGCACCAGCGTCTGGAAGTCCAACATCAGTAAATTTTGCAGGGAACTTGACGGTTTTCCAGTCGGTTGTTGGGACATCTGGATTGATGTAAGAATCAAGAGAAGTGGGGAGAGCGTGATCCTGGCGGCCATATTTATCTTTCCAAGTCGGATATTTATCGACCAAGTCTCGAAAAAGTTGATAGTCAGTGATGCTCTTTTCTTTGCCCGCTTTGAGATCGGGGTCGGTGTCGAAGGCTTCGGAACTCATCCATCCCTCTATTTGGGTGGCTCCTATACAGGAGCGTATCAACCCAATCGGAACGTTTAATTCGGCTTGAATTTTTTTACCAAAATAATAGCCGACAGCGGTAAAGTGCCCCAAAGTTCCCGGAGAAGCGAGTTCCCATTTCCCGTGGCAATCGTCTTGAGGTATGGGTGCAGGCACTTCAGCTGCTAAAAACTCGCGGAAAAGAGGGTTATTGGTTTTTGCAACTTCCTCGTGTCCGCCAAATGATGGAAACAGCTCAAAGCACATATTTGATTGCCCTGAACAAAACCAGACTTCCCCGATAATAACATCGTTGATGATGAGCTTGTTGGTTCCTTCGACGGTGAGAATATAAGGACCTTGTCCTTCCTCCTTCAGGTTCAGCTCAACCTTCCACTTGCCATCGGAATCTGCAGTCGTGGAAGCGGTGACCTTATCCAGAGTGACAGTTACTTTTTCACTGGGAGAGGCTTTGCCCCAGATAGGGACTCTGTCTGACATCTGTAAAACGGCATGATCTGAAATAATTGCAGGGAGAGTGACGTTTGCCTTTGCCGAGAGGCCACAGGCAAGAGTAAAGGCAACAAAGAGAAGTTCGCGAATGGTCATACATTAAGGGCACATCCGCATCCGAAGATGGAACGAGGGCTTACCTGTAATAAAATGGTAGAACGTGGAACGTCAGAAGGGCAAGCTAAGATTTCAGAGACCAATTTTCACCGTATTAGGTGTTGTTGTGCCCATCGAACCGGTTGTCGTGGTTCAGCACCCCGTAGTTGTAGCCACTCCCGCCACTCCTCCCCCTTATAGGCTTTGTCCAGCCGGGCGGACTATTAAGGTCTCCTTATAGCGATTTTACGGTCAGCCTAGGAGGGAAAACCTCCGGGAATGTAGTCTATGACGCCAACAACGGGAATCCATTCAGGGTTCCCTGAAATATATTCACAAGCATCTCTGTGAAATGCTTTGTTTTTGGAGTACGGTGGCAAGACACCGCTTAACGGGTTAAGGAACAGATTGCGTCAAAAATTTGCGCCGTAACTGCGGCATATATGAATGATTTAGGGAACTTTGAATGGTTTTCCATTATTGGCATCGTAAACTACGTCGCCTGAGGATTTACCACCAATACCTATCTTAAAATCACTGTAGGGAGATTTCAGAATACCGCCAGTCTGGATAAAACCGTATGGAACGGAGGAAGGTGGAGTTGTTGGTTGTACAACAACAGGAGGAGGAGTTGTGTACACAACCGGAGGTGGTGTTGCATAGACCACGCCTGGGTCAGTATAGTACACTGGACCTCCAAGCACAATTGCCTGACGAGAACACCATCCATCATGATGATACGGATAGCCTGGACCACCAATGCCTACGTAAATTCCGGCGTGACTTGCCGGGACCATAATCAAGGTAAAAACTGTTAGAACTAAAAGTAACAATAGTTTCTGTTTCATATTTTTTCGTGTCCCACCATAACACAATCCTCAAAAAAGACAATTTGAATGATGTTGGAAATCTAACCGTATTTATATCTCGCTACCTACCAATAAGATACTCTTCTTATATCTGGGTGCCGTGGATCTACGTTTGTCGGCTCAGGAAGCAGCTAACTCATCAGGACTAAACTGTCTGAAGGTGATGCCGCTGGCCAGTTGATCTCTTTCCAATATCACCATCTCCAACCGATCATTGGCTAGCTTGGAGAGGAGTTCTGATAAATTACCAGAAAAGCTTTGCCAGATGGTATTTGGATCAGACTCGCTGGAGTCCCGGGCTAGCAACAGAATGCGAAGGGCTGAGACACCCAATTCTCTCCACGATCTACAAGCCTCGGTAGAGATAGTCGGGAGAATCGATTGCCACCGATCGCGAGGAGAATGGGTACCAGAAATGAGCACTCCCTTGGATAGTTGATCCGAGTCAGTCGCGGCAAATGAACCATCGTACTCAAGAACCCAGGCATGGTCATCCGAAGCAGTCGCACCAACTTCGGCAAGTATCGCCCGGATCATAATGGGGGCCGCAAAGATTTGCTCAAAGCCATTTTTCATTGCAGGCGCTAAAGCATAATTGACAAGTCGACGAGAACTAACGTCCTGTGGTGAGCGGTTAAACCCTTCGACATGAGCAGTATCGATGGCAGCTTGGCGCACTTTTTCCATGTCAGCCGGATGCCCCAAACAAGCAAGGGCGAGGTGGTCGTAGATCTCAAATAATTTGGGTGTACTGGCTTTCAGGGTCATTAGGAGGATGCCCGGCGAACCATGAATGGCGACAATAGGGGAGGCAGACTTGAGCTGGTCCTCAATGTATTCGCGGCGATTTTGGATCGCTTCCAACCAACGATAAGGTTCTTCGGTCATGAGAGGTAGTTAATAAACCAGCGAAGCCCAAGCAAGAAAAGAATAATACTATCTCCACCAGAATTGGTTTATCCTCCTTGATAGTGCGCAGAGTAAATTGTTGGGCTATCCCAAAATGGTTGCGTGAGATCATCATAATTCTTGCCGTCATGCTTCCTCTGCGAAGTGTGGATACAGAAATCAATTACATCCCGACCGGTTCTATGGAGCCAACATTTTATCCAGGGGATGTCTTGCCAGACAACGTCCTCTTTGAAGGCGGTGCGGGTGAAACCATCCGCCGTGAGTTGCTCAAGCAGGCTGATGTTCACACCCTGCTCCGACTCCCCACCGGAATCTTCTATGCCCAAGGGGTCAAAGCGAACGTCCTATTCTTCGACCGCAAACCGGCACAGGAAAAGCCGTGGACTCAGAAACTGTGGATTTACGACTTGCGGACGAACAAACATTTTACCCTCAAGGAAAACACCCTCAAACGATCCGATCTGGATGACTTTGTCGCGTGTTATAACCCAAAGAACCGGCATGAGCGGCAGGAAAGCGACCGACTCAAGCTCTTCACTTACGAGGACCTGATCAAACGAGACAAAGTGAACCTCGACATTTTCTGGCTAAAGGACGATAGCCTGGAGGAATCGGCCAACTTGCTCCCGCCGGAAATCATTGCCGCCGAGATCGCCGAGAATCTGGAAGCAGCCCTCGAACAATTTGCCACGATTGCGGAGGATTTGAAGAGATAGTCCATTAGATAAGTAATGGAAAGTTCATTACTTATTGACAGCTCATGGACGGGTAGTCAGCTCGCCAAAGGCATGGAGCATTCTATCGCCACGGCCGCGATCCAAATACCATTCTCAGGGATCGTCCTCCCCTTGAGTTGAAGTTGGATGACTGTTTCCGCATAAACCTCTGCCGTCGCAGAATCTGGATGAAGCAGAGCGCAGTAGCACTCATCGATCCAAAATGGCCAGTCTGATTTTTGTACTCCAAAAATCCTTCTCTGTGATTATATGCAAAAGCTAACAAAAACAATCTGTGAAAATCCGTTTAACCCGAATTCCGAGGTTGAGCGTAGATAAATTTCGCAACAGCCTGGAGCAGAAAAACATGAGGAGCGACGCTACTGTATTAAAAAGTAATACTGTAAGGAGGACGAATGCTTTTATGCCCAGGATCTTGCGAGAATTTATTGTGGGCAACTTCGGATTTCGGGTTTAATCTGTGGATAAACCGGCCTTTCTGTCCCCTGCCCTCTGTCTTCAGTCCTCTGTTCCCCCTCCCCATTTTTCGCTTTTTAGATTTCTCACTTTCAGCTTTTCTCCTCCGGGTTGTTATTTTCTTGCCAGTCTCTCGTCAAAATAGATAATCACCCGTTCTCGAACAGATGAACCCTGTCGGGATGTTTGACATGCCTCGGTAGCTCAATGGTAGAGCAGTTGACTCTTAATCAATTGGTTCCCGGTTCAAGTCCGGGCCGTGGCACTTCTTTTTAAAAACCGGTTTTTAGGTTCGAGGAATCTAGTGTGGAATCACTGAGAGGTGCTGGCTTTTGAGATGTCGTCCCTCCATCGATTAATCATCTGATCGAGCTTCCCTGCATTTTTCTGATTCAGCCACTGAGACAGACGATCAGATTCCTCACCTGCATCGAGTTCAGAGATGTTTCTCTTACTCAAGTCCTCCAGGTAAATGGGAATGACTTTGGCCAGAAGTCCCAAATGGATGAAATCATTTCGTTCTCCCTTTGAATTTGCAGACAACTCCCTTTTGAATACGTCTTCCTTTGCAATAAGGAGCGAAATGGGGTCCAACACCTTGACCGAAAAGTCCATCCCTTTGGGTTTAATCCTAACAGGGATACCATTTATTTTCAACGGTGGGTCCCATCCAGACCAGGCAGACTGGTGATAATTTCGATGGGACTTTTATCAGGCATTTCGACCGACCAGGATTCAGTAGGGTAACTCCAACTTCTCTAATTCAGAAAGTATTGTTGAATAGTATCGCAGATCATGGGTCGTCATAATTGGCCACCGTCTGGACGTAATCCTCCTCAGGGGTACAAGCCACCGCATCCTCTAATCCCTGTTTATCGAAACTAAAGTTATTAGTCAAATAACTCTCAAAGTCCACGTAATCCTCCCGGACTCGATGAGCAAATGCCTCTCTATAAGCGACCTGCTGTTGATCATAATCACGTTGTGAATCGGTAGTTTTAGGATCCGGAGCAGTCACGGTCCAAGAGTACTCCGTTTACGGACATTGATCAAGCACTGGAATGAGCTTCAAAATAATATGTATATGGCTTCGAGCTCATGCGAAAATAAAAATGCGCTTTTCCCGTCTATAACAAGATTTTTGATATTTGGTATTTAAGTTTTGCCTGGTTAAAGCTATCGCTGCCAAGTGCGAATAATACGTGATTCTCGTTCGATGCAACGCGCCGCCCTGAGGTGGAAGCGTGCCGGTCTCCGCGTGGCGCTGGTTCCAACGATGGGGGCATTGCATCGAGGACACCTTCATTTGATGGAATGTGCTCGTAAAAAGGCCGATATCCTTGTGGTTAGCATCTATGTTAATCCCTCGCAGTTTGCTCCTGGTGAGGACTTGGAGAGATATCCACAGCCTTTCGCTCAAGATGCTAATCTCTGTCGAAAAGCCGGAGTGGATCTGATTTTTAATCCGAAGAATCTCTATTTCTCTGACCATTCAACATGGGTGATCGAGGAATCGATTTCCCGAGGACGATGCGGTCGCACACGCCCGGGACACTTTCGGGGCGTTGCCACAGTTGTTCTGAAACTTTTTAACTTGGTTCAACCAACCCAGGCTTACTTCGGTCTCAAGGATGCTCAACAGGTTGGGGTCGTCCAACGAATGGTTCGCGATCTACAGGTTCCCGTTCAGATTGTGCCGATCGAGACTATTCGAGATCGAGATGGTCTGGCATTGAGTTCTCGCAACGAATACCTCTCTGATGCACAACGCGAACAGGCTCTGGCCCTTCCCCTACTCTTACATGCAGCGGTCCTGCAGAAAAAACCGGCAGAATGGTTGAAAAAGTCCCTCGGGAAGTCACCTGGGATCCGGTTGGATTACGTCGAAATGGCAGAAGGACGCTTGTGTGCTGCCATTTGGGTGGGCAAAACTCGTCTGATAGATAACATCATCTGTCCGTGACCAAATTATTTAAGTATCACCTGCTCTACCTGGGCCTCTTTCTGGCAATGGCCAATTCTGCCTCGGCCCAGGCATGGGAGGAGGTTAACTTTGATGGGCGGAAGTATGTGACCTTACGAAGTTTCTGCGATTTCTACGGGTTCGACTATTCCCTGGCCTCAACCAGCACAAATTTCTCTACTAAGAATAAATCCTATGAATTCCGGATTCCCCGAGGCGATTCACGAGAAGTTTTTCTCAATGGGGTTCACTATTGGTTAAGTTTCCCCATCTCGAGAAATGACAAGGATTGGCTGATCTCTCAGGTTGACGTCATTGAACTATTTGACCCCATTCTCCGTCCACGCAGTATTGCTGATCGTGCTCCTGTGCGTGGCGTGGTTATTGATCCCGGTCACGGAGGTGGCGACAACGGTGCCACCAGCCATATTGGAACCTACGAGAAAAACTATACGTTGGACACCGCTTTTCGCCTAGAAAAACTCCTCCAAGCTGACGGTTTAAATACGGTTATTACCCGAAGAAGCGATATCTTTATCACCTTGGAAGATCGGGTGAACATCGCGAGCCGATACCACGATTACATCTTTGTAAGTCTCCACTACAATTTCGCAACTCAATCTGCCCACGGATTGGAAACCTATGTCATGACTCCACGCGGGGCGGGGTCCACGGATGCGGAAGGTCATGTGCGACTCTCCGATAATCAACGGCTCCCGGGTAACACGCATGATTCTCTTAATATTTTGCTTGGGCACGAGATCCATCGCCAGATTATTGAGATTAACGCAAATGATCATGAGGCTGACCGTGGGCTGAAGCGAGCTCGCTTTGTCGTGCTCAAGGACAATACTCTCCCCGCAGTTCTAGTTGAGGGGGGATTTCTTACCAATCACATGGAGGCCTTGGTAGTTGATCGTCCGGTGTACCGTCAGACCCTCGCTGAGGCAATTGAGAAAGGGATTAAAAATTACATGCTGGATATGAAGAACGATTCCGATCTAGCCCCCATTTTTTCTGAACCACCCACAGCAGGCCGGTTAAAAATTCCCCCCAGTCCCCCCTCAGAGAGCTCCACTCCTTCGACGACGCCTGGCCCAACGATTTCGACCGTACCCCCTTTAGCACATGAAACACCCCCCGTCACAACGCCCGTGACACCTCCTATCAGATCTAAGCCTGAACAGAGCGAATCAACTGTGACGATCTATCCGACCGAACCCAATACTGCTTCTCCACCTGAACCGCCACCTTCACCTCCTTCTACTTCGACACCGAGTCAGCCCAATCCAGTGAAGGGGGCACCAGTGATTCCGTGATGACCTTATAAAAGTTGGAGGTTCGTTGAGATAATGTGATAAAACTACGAACAACGAACTACCAACAATAAACTCCTCCTCATGAAACGCAGCCGCGAACGAACCTTTCTCGACAAGCTTCTTCATCGCATTGATCGGGTAAACCCGGATGAATTGCAGAACTATGTCCAACGGATGACTCGCGAAAAGGGGTTCCTTGAAACCATCTTCAATAGCCTCCAGGAAGGCATCCTCGTTCTGGATCCCGAGACAACGATCATCTATGTCAATCATAGCGTGGAACGTCTTGTCGGTTTGAATATGGAAGAAGCTGTGGGTCAGCCCGTCGGAAAATATCTCAGAAATGTTGACTGGAAGAAGCTCGTAACCAGCCGCCAAATTGTCAGTCGGGATTTGGAAATCTCCTACCCTGAAAACAGATTTCTGAATCTGAACCTGATTCCAATCGATGATGGTTTGGAGCACCCTCAAAGTCACATCGTGATTCTCTACGACCTTACCGCCACCCGCGCTAAGACCCGGGAAACGATTGAATCTGAGCGTCTCAATGCTTTGACCCTTCTCGCCGCCGGGGTGGCGCATGAACTCGGTAATCCACTCAACTCAATCAACATCCATTTTCAATTAATGGAACGGGAATTACGAAAACTCGACGATCCCGCCAGCATGCGAGTCAGGGAATCGGTAGAGGTGGTGAGATCGGAAATCGGCAGACTCGACATGATCATCAATCAGTTCCTCCGGGCAGTCCGTCCTACGGCACCACGCTTGAAGCTGGAACAGGTCAACGACATCGTCAAAGAATCCGTCCAGTTCCTTCAGCATGAGATTGCTGATCGAGACACGATCCTGCAGATCGAATATGACACGGGGATCCCTCCCGCGATGGTTGATCGAGATCGTCTGAAGCAGGCATTTTATAATCTGATTAAAAATTCGATTCAGGCGATGAACACCGGTGGCATCCTCAAGATTTCGACCAGCTTGACCGATACACATATCGTAGTGGCCTTCTCCGATAGTGGAACTGGGATCGCTCCGGAACACTTGAATCGATTAAACGAACCCTATTTCACCACCAAACCCACTGGCACCGGACTGGGCCTGCTCATCGTTCGCCGGATCATCCAGGAACACGGAGGTGAATTGCAACTAGAGAGTCATCTGGGCCATGGCACCACCGTCCGAATGCTGCTCCCACTCTCCCAGCCCAGCCTGAAAATGCTCTCTGCGGGATCAAGCCAGAAATGAGGGAAAAATCTAAAAGGCTGAAATCGGAAAAGCGGAAAGCTAAAGTAGGGATAAATCGTCCGCGGTTTTTAGGATTATTTGAATTCTCCCTTGACGATTGCGCATTAACTCCATGAGGAGGGAATGCAAACATCGAAAAGAGGTTCTCGTTCCCCACACCGTCATCTTCGATCCTCTCCCCAGAGTTCAACCTCCAAGCCAGGGTTCAATTATCCTTCGGATAAGGAGCTGAGTAAGGAGGTACAGGAATACATGGATCAACTTGGAACTATGTGTCGGCCGGAACAAATCAAAGATTCGCCCCCTGGTTTCGAGGGAGTCTTTCTGGAGCCAGTGAAGATGGAATTCAAAACTCGTCATGGCAAAGGTTCTGATGATTATAAAAACACCACCCTAGAATACAGTGGATATCTGGAGAGGACCAAAGCGTTCCTTGCCACTCGTCAGATCTTTTGCAAGGGACTGGCCAATAATCCGACTACCCGTGCTCTCGCACTTCTGGCCCTTAGTAAAGGATCCGTCAAAATGATGGAAAAGGGCCTGGCTCCATCGGGCATGTTCTACAAATACATGCCAACCGACTATAACCGTCATCACATTGCTCAAAAAAGTGGCCGCCCATCGGATGGTCGCCCGATCAACCACTTCAGCAACCTGGTTCTCATTAATAGTGGTGCCACAGGCGAATGGCGCTCGGATCCCAACAGCTCCAGCTACACTCCTGCCCTCGATCCGAATTGTCCGGAGTTCAACCCGGCACGAGCTCAGCGTCCCGATCTAAATGCCCATCATTTTTTCCATGGTGCCCTGCTCGTTTCACAAACGGAGCTAACCACGGGCACCCAAAAAACGTCCACCGTCTACTGCCCTCGCCCTGCATTTCCGGTCTTCCCTCCCATCTCCCGCTCCATCGGCCCCCTCAGCACCCGTAAAGAGGTACTCAACAAACTCGATCAATTAGAACCAGGCATCCTATCCAAACTCCCAAAAAGTTTTAATATTTGGGCAGACAAACTCGTGGCCTTTTCCGAGGCGTGCAACCACCAATACTACACGGTTCCTCACCCTTACCACGGGGCCACCTTAGGATACACTCACGTTTACGAAAATAGTCGAATTCCTAAAGAGACACTTGAAACGCTATCAGCCAAAGAATTAAAGGCCCTGGAAAGCACTATTGAAAAACAACAAGATGAACGCCGCTCTCAGATGGCGCGCGATTACGAACGAACCGCCGCCTCCTTCTTGCCTGAAAATGGGGTGGTGAATGGTAAAAAAGTTTCAACCGTTTTGAGGGAGGCTCAGGAACAAGGAGAACCGATTAAATATCAACCAATTCCCCTGGTTCCAGAAGGATGGAAGCCTCTTAAGTCTTACCACCGCCCCTTTCCCAGCATCCAACGCGTCCACCAAAACATGGAGGAGGCAGGACTTGCCAATAAAATCCCGAGCCAAAGACACAGCGACAAACCACATCTCTTGGATTCATTGTGCTCAATGCCCTTCATTTCGAGAACCTTAGATAAATTCAGAAATTCCACTGGCATTTCCAAAAAAATATCCCATGGAAATATAAAATAAATCCATCCCCATCGAGAATACTATGAACTGCTATATTAACTATCTTGACTACCTTTCTGAGAACTTGATCCTTGATGAACAACCTCCACTTCTTCAGGCGAGATCCGATCAAATTCTTGGCCTTCAGAAAACATTGTCGGAAGAACTCGGCATTACTCTCCCAGAACCCTACTCTGAATTCCTGAGAAGGGCGAATGGTTACAATTACAACGGGGTATTCTTCTTCACCGTCGACCCTAGCATCGATCTCCCTGACCTCATCGGAGAGAATAAATCGCTTCGGCTCCAGAACCCCACCTTACACGACTATCTCGTCATGGGACAATCCGGACTCTGGTACTACGCATTTCATGGCCCCACCTCGACATATCGAGCCTTACAGGTCGATGCCCTCGATGAGCCTTATTACGTTTTCCAGGATTTCGATGACTGCATCTCCTCCGCTTTGGAGGAGACCCTTGAATTATTGGATGAGGAGGAAGAGGTGGGACAATAAGAGTTTGGAATCACAAGCATCCATGCGAAAATAAGGAGTACCAATAAATGGACTTTGCATTGACCCAGGTATAAGGTGTGACCTATGGTAACACCATGCCAACCACCACCATCACCCTGAAAGTTCCCGTTGAGCACAAACGTCGCCTGCAAAGTCAGGCCCGCAAAGCCAAACAGAGCCTGAATGCCTACTTACTTGGCCATCTCCTTGCCCCCAACACGTCACAAACGAAGAGGGGTCGTCCAGATTACGCCAAAATCACGGCCTGTATGGCTGCGGAACACGCCACACTGCGCTTTGTTGACCATCTTGAACGATGAACAGTTACGCCGACACCTCCTTCCTACTTGCCTGGCATGGCCACGACGCAAATTTCGCACAAGCTATCCAACACCTGCCATCATCGGGTATTGCTTGGACTCTCTGGAATGCGGTCGAGTTCAATAATGCTGCGCGGGCTTTAGTTTTTCGTAAAATCGTTGTAGCCGAATACATCGCCGTAATGGGAACAAGCCTCCGTGCCGCCCTCGCCTTTGGTGATCTTCGCAGCATCTCACTCGATGCTCACGTTTTGTGGGAAGAGGCAGGCCGTCTCTCTGATGCGCATACCATGAGGCTTGGTGCTCGGACACTTGACGTGCTGCACGTTGCTGCAGCTCGTATCTTGGGCTGTCATCAGTTCCTGACCTTTGATCAACGCCAGCGAACTCTGGCTCTCGCCGCCGGTTTGGCCTGCGAAAAATTATAGAGTTCCCTTATAAATAGATGATGGCCGAATCATGAATGAAGTGGAGGGCGCAAGTTCCATATGCGCCCTAACTGGATCCCGACCCGTTCCCAATTCATAATTGATAATTGAAATGCCCCCCATGCCCCGACAAGTGGGCGCATACGGAGATTCGCCCTCCACACTATCATCTCTTGAGCTGTTGCTATTTCGAAGGTTTGGCATTCCAAATGGCTAACATATCGGGCGAACCCTGATTACGGATTCCATTGTCGGTTAGGATTCCATCAGTGGCGGAGAGGATTTCAGCCCGGGGAAATACCAGCGACTCAAAAAAACGATCAACGAATTCGAAGGTTATGAATTCCTCTCGGGAGTCGCGGAGTACCTCCACCAAGTGCTCAAGGTTTCGAATCGGGATCCCATTGACACTTTTTAACACCCTGAATTGAGGGTCCGAATATCCCTGCGACAATTTATGTGGAAACATGTGCGAAGAGACAACAACCAGGCGTTCCCCCTCGAACGCTGGTTTGTCTGTATGGCGAGTGAACAGTGGACTGGCCGTGACGAGAAACCCCCTGATCACGCCTATATTACTGTCCGTTCTCAGAAAACCATCGGCAAAGTCATTGGATGCCTCCGTGAACACAACAGGTCCGTAAACAAAATAGGGAGGATACGTTCCACGCAACCACGGCATTACCAGAAGACGGTCCGAGGAGACGGGAAGATCAATCTTGATCTCCTTTCCATCACGAATCACAGTTAAAGGAACCTTCCCGGCCTTCGCCACTTTCTGAATCATGTAGTTGAAATTGATATGAATATTCTCCCGAAGCTTGATCAACCCCTGATCATCCACCGGGGTCTCTCCTATTTTGGTAATAATATCCCACTTTTTCAGTGGATAGGAGGAATCGGAATTAAACGGCCTGGAAATAATAATTCCTTCAACTTCTTTATCGATTTTGAGGAATGGCCTCAGAGCAGCGTTCTCCAGAGTCTGATATTCATCAAACATCGCAGGCTTTCCGTGATAATGTCCACCAGCGATACCCTCAAGAAATAGTTCGATCTCCTCATTGGGAATGATGTACCCGATGTTCTGGGACTCATTCAGAGTGCTGAATGCAAGTCCAATCATCTTGTCATCAGCCACAGCAGGCCCTCCACTATTGCCAGGGTTAATCGCAGCATCGATCTGTATCCGCAATCCACTGACGGGAAAATTGTAGGAGGCGAACTCAATCCTGGAAACAATCCCCTTAGTAATCGAAAGACTGTCTCCTCCTTTGGGAAACCCATAAACTGTAACTGAATCCTTAATTTCGGGAAGAGCCTTTGCCCGTATTAATGGAGGATGTGAATCAAAGAATTTTTCATCATCTAGCTTAAGAACAGCCAGGTCAATTCCCGGAGCGATGGCCTCAACAGTTGCCGATATTTTATCACCCGCCTGGCTTGCCTGGACTTGCAGCTGGCTCGCATAAAGAGCCACGTGTGCATTGGTGAGAATCCGTTTACCTTCGATGACCACCCCGCTACCGGTGATATCACTCGGTGACTGCTTGATCCATGGTTTATAGACATCGGGCCTTTGTATGGTGGCAAATATCTTCACCACCGAGTTCCCGATAACATCCGGCTTCTCCTGCACAGCTGGGGAAGCGGTCGGAGCTGACGGTGCCACAGGCGGCGTGACGGGTGTATCCCCTTCAGCTGCCCTAACCAAAATAGGATGAGTAAGGAAAACTGAGATTAACAGAAGTGCTGCAATCAGCTCTCGCCGACAAGATTGGTACTGCATTGCAGAGAAAACACCAATAAATCGCCCCAAAAGCCAGATAAAACGGTTCCACCTAAATTTAAATGGTCCGTAGTTGGTAGTTCGTTGCTTGCAGTAACATCTTATAGTTCGTTATACGTTGATAGTTGTTCTGTGTTTAAAAAGCATTCGGTTCGCCGCTCAAAATCTCCAATTATTCTCTACTCTCTATTCCCTGCCCCTCGTGGCTGACTTTGGAGTGTCGCAAAGACCAATCTCCCTCAAAACCTGGATCGTTCCGAGTCGTATCTTTTCGCGGAGCTTGTCGGTAAAAAGCATCTTTGCCCAGAAAGGGCCACTGCCATAAACCTCGAGCTTTTTGGGATGGAAGATCAACTCCCACTTAACCACATTGGTCTTGAGATGGAGGGTTTTGGTCGCCAGCTCCCACTCGTATGAGACCTTCCACTTCGATCGGAAGGCATTCTTATTGATGTACTCAGTCAATAATTTACGTTTGGCGGCAGTGAGAGAGTGATCAAGATGAAACTCGTATATTTTTTCGCTCATCTGATAATGACCATAATATTCAATTTCAAAAATCGCCAGAAGAAGAAAGAAATTATTGATTCCACCTCAAAAGTGGAGGGCGAATCTCCGTATGCGCCCTAATTGGATCCCATTTCCTATGGGTGGAAGGGGAGCTATCATATGCGTTTGTCCCTTAGAATTTAAATCTGCGCAAAACGCCCAAGAAATTCAGAGGAGCTTGCCAACAAAGAACGCATTTTTATTAATTAATAGATAGCAGATAGTAGATAATAATTGGAGATTTCGACCGGGGAAGTGAATACATTTTCCCCTGCTTCCCTCTGCACTCTTTGCATGGGCTTTGCGGTTAAATCCGCATTCCGATGTTTTTCCGATAAATCCACCTCAAGCAACCTGTGAGGCAACTTTCTTGCGGCGCACCGTCGTCCTCTTCCGTGCTGTTGTCCCGGTTTTTGGATTAACCCGTCCGTTCGTATGTTTGTGCACGCCATTAGAACCGTTAACCTCTGAATCTGCGCCTCCACGACCACCGGCGGCCGCATTGAAAAATGATTCGGTATCCGGCATTGCTTCAGAAAGAAATTCGCCCAACTCGGAGATCTGAAATCCGGCCTTGCCAACCATTGGACCAATTTTCTTTCGGATTTTCGGCCAATTGGCTCCCACGGCACATCCGGCGGCAAAGGCAATAATCCCTGTCAATACAACATCTCTTCTTGGCATAGTACTTCCTCTTTATATCGACTTCCAATTGAAGGCAACTCAATTAACAGCGTGAAGGAAAGCGACTGCTAAGCAGGCATTGGGTTATGTCGAAGGGTTTGAAAAATAGGAATTTCTCTCCGACAAACGCCCCCAACAAGCAGTAATCATGAACTTGATGATTATTTGGTGAAGCCGCAAGCAAACTGATCCAAAGTAATCTGTGTGTAAAATGTCTGCGGATTTTGTGTTAAAACAAAAATTCTTTGTCCGTTTTAACGTTGTGTGTACATGACTAATAAGAATGACAGCCAAACACAACGATCCTAGTGACATGCAGCTGGTGCAGGAATACACTACCAATCAATCGGAAAGTGCCTTTGCCGAGCTCGTATCGCGTTACACTAATATGGTTTACTCTGCGGCATTGCGGCAGGCGTTCGACCAAGAATTAGCGGAGGAGGCCACTCAAGCAGTGTTCATCATCCTCTCACGCAAGGCTGGATCGTTGGATGCGAAAACCATCCTCCCCAGCTGGCTCTATCGCACGGCCTGTTACGTTACAGATAACTTGCTTAAAACGGAACGCCGTCGTCGGCATCGCGAACAGGAGGCTTATATGCAATCTGAAAATTCAGAAACACAGACCAATTCAACTTGGGAGCAGTTGTCCCCACTGCTAGACAAGGCCATCT
>Ga0206919_1046_pt1 | contig 29546 bp, 18 predicted proteins | sample Alteio_BWOrgHeat_67_FD_152962 | JGI IMG/M metagenome (GOLD analysis project Ga0206919, IMG submission 152962) | Enriched cells from forest soil in Barre Woods Harvard Forest LTER site, Petersham, Massachusetts, United States -... | ecosystem: Environmental > Terrestrial > Soil > Temperate forest >... | reverse complement strand
CTGTCCATAGCCGATGATCTTTTCCAGCCCCGAAACCCGGTCCCCATCGGCAATCTGAAAATATTGTGCCCGGTGTAACTGCGGGAAGCAATCGAAGCCTCCGCCATAGGCCAGGCTTTCGAGCGATTTCTTATTGGCCGCCCGTTGGTTCACCCGGCGGATAAAATCAAAAATGTCTTTATACAATCCATTCTTCGCGCGCTCCTCGATAATACATTCGATGGCGGCATCGCCCACTCCCTTGAGGCCGCCCAGCCCAAAGCGGATCTCGCCTTTCTGGTTCACCGCGAAACCCTTTAAGGATTCATTGATGTCCGGGTCCAGTACTTTCAAACCCATCCGCTTGCACTCTTCCATATAAAACGTGATCTTGTCAATGCTGCCCGAATGATTGAGCACACCTGACATATATTCGGCAGGGTAGTGGGCCTTTAGATAGGCCGTCTGGTAAGCAACGAGTGCATAACAGGTAGAATGAGATTTGTTGAAGGCATACTGTGCAAAAGCCTCCCAGTCGCTCCAGATCTTATCGAGCGCCGTTTCCGGATGTCCTTTGGCAGTGGCACCTTCCATGAACTGCTTTTTCATTTTGTCCAGCACGCTCTTTTGCTTTTTCCCCATGGCTTTACGCAGCACATCGGCATCGCCCTTGCTGAAGCCTGCAATGCTCTGGCTCAGCAACATCACCTGTTCCTGGTACACCGTGATGCCATAAGTCTCTTCAAGATATTCGCTCATTACCGGCAGGTCATAGGTAACCAGTTCGCGGCCATGTTTCCTGGCAACATAGGTGGGTATATACGCCATGGGGCCCGGCCGGTACAGGGCGTTCATCGCAATGAGGTCATCAAATTTATCGGGCTTCAGCTCGCGGAGGTATTTCTGCATACCCGGACTTTCAAACTGGAAGGTGCCGTTGGTTTCCCCGCGCTGGTACAGATGAAAGGTCAGCTCATCATCCAGCGGCAGTGTATCGAGGTCGATCTCGCGGCCGTGATTCTGCCGGATCAGCTCGAGTGCCGTCTTTAGTATCGACAGCGTTTTGAGGCCCAGGAAGTCCATCTTGATAACACCTGCATCTTCAATGATATTTCCTTCGATCTGTGTAACCCACAAACTCGAATCTTTGGACGTTGCCACGGGAATGAGCTCGGTAAGATCCTTTGGGGCGATGATGATACCGGCCGCGTGAATGCCCGTGTTGCGTACGCTTCCCTCGAGGCGTTCGGCCTCACGCAGCACCTGTGCCCGCATGTCGGTGCCCTTATATATCTCCCGCAACTTTTTGATATTGTCGATATCTTCCCCGCCGTATTGTTCTTTTTCTTCGAGTGATTTTTCTCCTTCCCTGATCGTGATCGGCGCCTTCAATACACGGCGCAGTTCCGTTCCGGGCCTGTCGGGAACCATCTTGCACAAGGCATTCGCTTCAGCCAGTGGCAGGTCCATCACCCGCGCCACATCCTTAATGCTCATTTTGGCCGCCATGGTGCCGTAGGTGATGATCTGCGCCACCTGTGCCTTGCCATATTTGTCTACCACGTAATCGATCACCTTCTGCCTGCCTTCATCATCGAAATCGGTATCGATATCGGGCATCGACTTTCTGTCTGGGTTGAGGAAACGCTCAAACAGGAGGTTGTATTTGATCGGGTCGATATTGGTGATTCCGATGCAGTATGCTACCACGCTGCCCGCTGCCGATCCGCGCCCCGGTCCTACAAACACATTCATCTCACGCCCCGCGCGGATAAAGTCGCTTACAATCAGAAAATAGCCGGCAAATCCCATGGTCCTGATCGTAAACAGCTCAAAGTCGAGCCGCTCCTGTACGGCCGGCACATCGTTATACCGCCGTTTGGCACCTTCATATGTCAGGTGACGAAGGTATTCCCACTGGTTCAGCGTGTCGTCGGCGTGTATCTTAAATGCTTTGGGCACAGGGAAAGCGGGGAGAAGGATGTCTTTTTTAAGGTTCAGCACTTCTACCTTATCAATCACCGCATTGGTATTGTCGATCGCTTCGGGAATGTCGCTGAAAAGTTTTTTCATCTCCTCCTGCGACTTGAAATAGAACTGGTCGTTCGGAAACTTGAACCGCCTGTTCTTCACCTGCGCATCATCGTTCACGAAATCGTCAAAGCCGGGCGTTGCCTGCTTTTCTCCGGTATTGATGCAAAGAAGGATATCGTGTGCATTAAAATCTTCCTGGTCTACATAGTGGCTGTCATTCGTAGCGATCACCTTTACCCCGTATTTTTTTGCGAACCGCAGGAGGGTTTCATTGATGATCTCCTGTTCCGCAATATTGTGCCGCTGTATCTCTATATAATAGTCATCACCAAATAAGTCCAGCCACCATTTGAATTCCTGTTCGGCTTTCTGCTCGTCACCCTTCAATATCGTTTGTGGCACGTAGGCGCCGATGCAACAGGTAGTAGCAATCAGTCCTTCATGATATTTCTCGATCAGTTGTTTGTCGATCCGGGGGTATTTGCTGTAAAATCCTTCCAGGAAACCGAGAGAAGTCAGTTTGATCAGGTTTTGATAGCCCTGGCTGTTCTTGGCCAGCAATACCTGGTGGAAACGCTCATCCTTCATATCCTTGGTGAAGGATTTTGCGTGCCGGTCGCTTACCACGTAGAATTCGCAGCCAATAATGGGCTTCACCACCGGCTCGGTAATCTCTTTTCCATTGGCATCTTTCCCGACGGTGCGCGTATTTTTCCAGGCCTGGTTTACGAAATCAAAGGCTCCGAACATGTTCCCATGGTCCGTGATCGCGAGTGCGGGCATCTTGTCGGCGGCCGCTTTTTTATACAGGCTACCGATCCCCGCGGCGCCATCCAGGAGCGAGTATTGAGTATGAACATGGAGGTGTGAAAAATCAGGCATTTGCTGGCTCGGGGGCTTTCGCTTCACCCGCCTGCAAATATCGGATATTCAGGGTGGTGGAGCAGGCCGCGGTTATCCACAGGGGTGTTCAAAATCAAAGGAAATCCTAAAAGTTTTGCAGGTTATCTTCCGTCAGCCTCCGGGGTGCTAATTTGTGGCCTCATGACACGCTCCCTCCTGACCTTCCTGGGCTTTGCAGGCAGTTTCCTGCTCATCTCATGCAGCAGCCTGAAAAAGGTCACGTACAATGATACCAGCGCCGCCGCGCGAAACAACCGGGCCGCGCCACATACTGCCGGCGGCGACCCCCGTTTTATAGACAATATCGAAGTAACACCCGGCGGCCCTGTAGCAGGTGCACCGGCGCCACGGCCAAAAGCCAGGGCAGCACGGCCCGAGGCCGTCACCGCCAGGGAAAAGGAAACAGCACCTGCGATTAAGCACATCGAGAATGCAGACTGGCAGCAGCTGAAGTATGCGGCTGCCATGGACGCCACGGTGGAGAAACTGACCAACGTGCAATTATTGGATAAAGTGGAAGAGTGGTGGGGCACCAAATATGCACTGGGCGGCACTTCGCACGACGGCATCGACTGTTCCGCCTTTACCCAAACCGTTATGAAGGATGTGTATCACGTTCCGCTTCCCCGCACAGCCCAGGAACAATACAATGTCAGTGAAAAGATCGGCCTGCAGGACATCCGGGAAGGTGATCTTGTTTTTTTTGGCAGTTCCGACAAAAATATTTCCCATGTGGGCGTGTATCTAGCCAATAGCAAATTCGCGAACTCGTCTACAAGTGGCGGTGTAACTGTCAGCGACCTGAATGATTCTTACTGGAAACCCAGGTTCCGCGGAGCGGGCCGGGTGAGATAGCACACAGCTATTTTTCGCGACGCGCCAAAAACCGGTGATACAACTGCATCACATCGGGTGTAAGGCGGAAATACCAGACACCACCTGCCATGATACCGGAAAAAATGACGGCGCGCAACCCCAGGCCCGTCCAACCGCCCATTCCGCCGAGGAGCAGCCATGGCACCAGGTAGGCTACAACGGCAAGCAGGAGCGAGTAAAGGTTGTTGAGGTGAAACGGCTGCATCCCGAATTTCCTGCGCAGGAACTCAAAACGTACATAATTAAAGGCTACCACCGCCGTTACGTCTGCATAGGCTGCACCCACAATGCCATATCGTTTGATCAGTATCCACGTCAGCGGCAACCGGAGTACCAGTAAGATGCCCGTTGTTGTGATAAAATCAAACCGCCACAACAGCGATGTGCCGATAATGGTTCCGTTCACACCCGTTCCCGCATCGATGATCCGGGCGATACTCAGTATCAATACCACGCTAACGCCCAGGTAATATTCCTCGCCGATGCCTACGAGGTGCATGGCCGGTACCAGGTTCAGCCATACGTTCCCGAAAATAAACAGCGCCAGCAGCAGCAGGTTGATGCAGGACCGTTCATAGATACGACTGATCTCGCCGAGGTCCTTGTCTTTCCAGGCCTTGGAGAGTACGCCTGCAGCAATCGCCTGTATGCTCCGCTGCGGAACCACCACCAGGTTGGCCACGTATTGGGCCATGGCAAAAATGGCCACGGCACTAATTCCCCGGAAACCCGCGATGATTGGTCCGTCCAGCGTGAGGGCGAGGGAAGAGATCACGGTACTGCTAAAGGTCAGGAACTGCATCGTGAACATCTTCCTGTAGAACTTTTTTGTGACACGGGTGATTTTCAGGTTGAGGTAGAGCTTCCCTTCACGCCGCAGGTAAATGATCAGCACCAGGAAGATAATCGCGTACAGGGAAGAGAACAAATGCATGAACGTGGCAAAACTGATCCACCTGAAATAGAACAGCAGGATGAAGATCGTGGTAACCAGCCGCATCACCGTCTCCTTCAGAAAATTGGAGAAGACGGTTTTCTGTACCGCCCAGCAAAAGCCTTCTATCACCGAGAAGCAGAGCATTCCCAGCGCGAACGGGAACATCCAGTAATAATAATCAACAATGAGCTTGGAACGTTCCGTGTATTTTCTTGCGATCAGCGGCTCGAAATAAATACCAACGATCGTTACCAGTATGAATCCCACCAGGGCGGCGATCATAGCCCAGGTAACCAGGTCGATCTTGTGCTCCTCCAGGTTGTCCTTGTAATAAGGATAGAATTTATAGATCACGGGCATCACCCCCAAACTGGCGATCGTAAACATGTTCTGCCCGAAATCAAAGAATATTTTGGTCAGTCCGTACTGCGCGGGGGAAAAGGCGGAACCGCTCTTTACGTACAGGTAGGTATTCACCGCGCCGATCACAAATCCAACATACACAAGAAGGATAGAAATGATGGACTGCTTACGTATACTGGCCATTCGGCTTGTTTGCGTTTATGGCTTTGCAGCAAGCTGCTTTACCGTAACATAATATAGACGCGTGATCGATCCTTCATTCCAGTTCTTCAGTGCGGAGGCCGGAACGGCAAAGGTCTTCCATTGCCCCGTAGGTATTATTTTCTGCGAAGCCGATGGCAGCGAGATCGGGAGATCGAACCCATCCACGCAATGGGTCCAGCGGCAGGTAATGGTACCGGCGATACTGTCTTTATAAAAATCCAGTTCGGGTATTTGCGTGGTCCTCAGGTACTGATCGAATATTTTTCCGTAGTCGAAACCCGACTTCTCGCTGATATACCGCTCCACCTGGCCCGTACTTACCTCCTGGTGATAGAAAGCTTTGCTCAGTCCGTGGAGTATCTGGCGGAACTTCTCATCGTCATTGATCGAATGACGGATCGAATGCAGCATGTTGGAACCTTTGTAGTACATGTCTCCGCTGCCTTCCTTGTTCACTCCATACGGACCGATGATTGGGATGTCGTTTCGAATGTTTTTCCGGATACCTACATTGTAATCAGTGCCCGCTTCCTTTCCATAATAATAGTCTGTGAAGAGGGTCTCGCTATAAGCTGTAAAGCCCTCGTGTATCCACATGTCTGCCAGGTCACTGCTGGTAATGCTGTTGCCGAACCATTCATGACCGCTCTCGTGGACGATGATAAAATCCCATTTCAGGCCCCAGCCGGTACCACTTAGGTCGCGCCCGGTATAACCATTGAGGTACCTGTTCCCGTAGGCGGTAGCGCTCTGGTGTTCCATGCCCAGGTGCGGCGCATCCACCAGCTTGTAGCTGTCCTCATAAAATGGATAAGGGCCCATCCAGTATTCAAAGGCACGCAGCATGAGCTTGGCCTGTTTGAACTGTTCGCGGGCTTTTTCAAGGTTGTAGTCGAGCACCCAGAAGCCCATATCGAGCTTCCCTTTTGCACCCATAAAAGTATCCGTGAATCCCGTGTATTTTCCTATATATGGAATGATGTCATAGTTGTTGATGGGGTTTTTCACTTCCCAGGTATTGATCAGCAGGCCGTCTTTCTTTTGGGATTGAATCAATCTTCCATTACCCACCGCCATGAGCGTATCGGGTACGATCATCGTCAGGGTCGCTCCCTGGTCCGGCTCATCGCTCTGGTGGTCTTTGCAGGGATACCACACACTTGCACCGAGTCCCTGGCATGCCACGCTCATCCATGGGCGGCCCTTGTCGTCTTTCTTCCAGATCCAGCCGCCATCCCATGGGGGCCGCACGGCCTCGCGCGGCTTGCCATGATAGGAGATGGACAATACCCGTGTTTCGCCCTTGCTCACTTCGCGGTCAAGGTCAACGATTGCCACGTTCTCCTGTTGCTCGAATTTTGCGGGTGTAGCCGGGCCGGTCGCTTCCAGTGTAATGCCATCGATCAGCAGCGGCTGCTGCAGGTCTATCTGCATACGGCGTCCGCTTGCAAGGGCAGTGAACTTCATGCGCACCGTGCCTTCTATCGTTTTGGTGGCATAGTCAGGCTTCACCCTGATATCGTAGCGTTGCACATCCCACCAGGTCCTGTTCGGGTTCAGCGAGCCGCGCAGCGTGTCGCCGTGTGTAAATTTCTGCTTTGTCTCTCCCAGTTGCGCCAGCGCGCCAGTGTTAAACAGCAGCAGCAAAACGACCGGGTAGCACATTTTAATTCTCATGGTAAATCGGTATTGAATGTTGAGGTATCCTAATGAAAAACAGGCAGGTTAAATCGTGTCCATTTTTTTGCATTGTATATCCAGGTATCCTGTCCGCGCCGGCGGGTATTGGGATCCGGGCCAATGACCCCGCCAAAAATAAACAATCCATACCCGGGAACATACACGCTCCGGTGTTCCGCCCTGGGCGAGGGGATATTATTGTCGCGCGAAAGGATCTCGGACCATTGCTGGTCCGCATACTCCCAGAGCTCATTGGTGCGCACGCTGTCATTGAAACCGCCGAACAGCAGCATGCGGCTCCTTGTCTGGTCATAGGAGAGAGAAGCATGTATGCGCGGCGGTCCCGCAGGGGTGGTCAGATTCTTCCAAACCCCATTCTTCCAGCTCCACAGTTCGTTTATTGCGTGGTCATTGACATATCCGCCATACATGAAAACGGAAGCGAGGTCATCCTGATAGGCCATGCAGGCGCTCGCACGGGGAGAGGGCCCGGTTGCCATTGATTGTTTCCATTCGCCTGCTTTCAATATCCAGGTATCGCCGAGTGGTTGCCGCGTTGCCGACATGCCGCCGAACAGCACAAATTCCTGTTTCGCCTTGTCAAAGGCCATCAGCCCCAGCTGGCGTGCGGGTGGTGAAATCGCCGGCGTCATTTTCGTCCAGCTTTTGCCATCGTAAGTCCACAAATCACTTTGCGCACCGCTGTCGGTGCTGCCACCAAACAGAAAAACAGCCTTCTGGTAGGTCTCGTATCCTGCGGAAGCATTGATGCGTGCGCCCGGACCCTGCACTGCTATCCGGGTCCATTTACCGTAAGACCATTCCCAGGTGTCGCTGAGGCGCGTTCCTGCACTGTCCTGGCCGCCAAACAACACCACTACAGCGCGCCCGGCATCATATGCCATCGCATAGCCGCTGCGCGCAGAAGGGGCCGATGGCTCCTGTGCAAAGGCCTGCATGGCAAGCAGGCATCCGGTAAATAAAGGCAACAGGTTCCGTCGTTTCATGCAGGTCGGGTGAGAAATCGATTTAAAAATAAGATATTCGATGTGATGAACGTCGAAAGAAATGATAAAACCCGTGCAACCTCCATTCCACGAAAGCTATTTGCCTGCTGCGGCATACTGATCCTGCTCTTTGCTTCCTGCAGCGAGGCGCCTCAGGAGCACAGGACGGTATTTGCCTATAACGAAAGTACCGGCATCGCCACGCTGGACCCTGCTTTTGCAAAGAACCAGTCCATCATATGGGCCGTGCACCAGTTGTACAATACGATGGTGGAAATAGACAGCAACCTCGAAATAAAACCATCGCTTGCCAAAAGCTGGGAGATCAGCAGCGACCGCCTCAGTTATACCTTTCACCTGCGCACGGATGTTTTCTTCCACGACGATGCAGTTTTTCCCGGTGGCAAAGGAAGAAAAATGGTGGCCGGGGATATCGTATACAGTTTCACCCGGATCATGGATCCCTCGGTAGCGAGCAGCGGAAGCTGGATCTTCCGGAACCGGGTCAGCAGTTCCCCTTTTACTGCGGTCAACGATTCTACTTTTCGCCTGCAACTGGTGCGGCCGTTTCATCCCATCCTGGGTATCCTCAGCATGCAGTACTGCAGCGTGGTGGCCCCCGAGGCCGTGGAGAAATACGGCAGGGATTTTCGACGGCATGCCTGCGGAACAGGGCCGTTCCGTTTATTTATGTGGGAAGAAGGACAGGCCATGGTGATGCACAAGAATGAACACTACTGGGAGACGGATTCTGCCGGTCATCGATTGCCTTATCTCGATGCGGTGAAGATCAGTTTTTTCGACAATAAAGCCACCGAGTTCATGCAGTTCCGCCAGGGCCTGCTGTCATTTGTGAATGATATCGATCCTTCCTTCAAGGACGAGGTGTTGAGCAAAAAAGGGGAATTGCGCGAGAGCTGGAAAGATAAAATACTGCTGCACAAGCATGCGTTCCTGAATACGGAGTATCTCGGCATCCTGGTAGACGAAAATAATCCACTCGTGCAGCAGTCGCCTCTCCGTTCGAAGCTGGTGCGGCAGGCCATCAACTATTCCATCAACAGGGCGCAACTGATCACTTACATGCGCAATTCAATCGGCTTTCCTGCCACGGCGGGCTTTTGTCCGGGCGGCTTTCCATCACACAATATCGATTCGGTAAAAGGATATTCATACGATCCTCTGAAGGCCAGGCAACTATTGAAGCAGGCGGGATATGGGACGCAGAAAGAATTTCCCGAAGTGAAACTGCTGACCATCCCCATATATGCAGACATTGCCGGCTTTGTGGCAAGGCAGTGCGAAGATGCGGGGATAAAGATCCAGGTGGAGGTCATACAAAAAAGCCTGCTGCTGGAGCAGACTGCCAAATCAGAGGCGCTGTTCTTCCGCGGAAGCTGGTTCGCCGACTATCCGGATGCCGAAAACTACATGGCCGTCTTTTACAGCCATAATCCTGCACCACCCAATTATACGCGATATAAGAATCCTGCCTTCGATGCACTCTATGAACGTGCGCTGCTCGAGAACGACGATACCAAAAGGTATGCACTGTACCGGCAGATGGATCAGTTGGTGATCAATGATGCGCCCGTGGTACCGCTTTTTTATGACATGGCCATTCACCTTGTAAACAGGAACGTTCACAACATGCAGGCGAATGCGCTGAACCTGCTGGAACTGCGGCAGGTGAAGGTGGAGTAGGAGGTACGGCGCAAAAAAAATCCCGCACATAAAAATGTACGGGATAACCAAAACCAACTGCTATGAAACATCGTTTAGGAAATGGTGACCTGCTTTGGTGCAGCCTTCACTTCTTCTTTCTTCGGAAGGAACACCTTTAATATTCCGTTCTCGAATTTAGCCTGGACACCTTCCGTATTTATTTTTTCATCGACCGTAAAGCTCCTTTTGAAGGAACCGGAAGAAAACTCCCGGCGGATGGTCTTGTAATCATTGTTTTCAGTCTCTTCTTTTTTCTCGAAGGAGATCGTGATCAACCCGTCACCAATGTGGATGCTGATATCGTCTTTGCTGCGGCCGGCGGCTTGCAGTTCGATGTGATAGCCATCTGCGGTTTCGTGGATGTTTACAGGCACCTGTGAATGGCCAGGATGAAAATCCCTGCCCCAGGCAGCCGGGAAACCATTGAAAAGCTCGTCCACTACCGTGTTGAAGATGCGGGGGTTGTGTTTTACCAGTGTCATAATTATTTGTTTTTTAGTTGAATGAATTTCCATTCATTGTTCAAATGATATACCGGCGTGATTTTTGGCGCCAATATGGCCGATTTATGAGATATGAGGTGACAATACGACATTTTCGATTGGCGAAAAAAGGACAAATCAGCTGTAAATCGGTAACCTGAGTTGTTGTATTTTTGCACTCTAAATCAAGAATATGTATCCTGAGGAGATAGTAGTGCCGATGAAATCAGAATTGACGGAAAGCGGTTTCGAAGAAATGGTAACGGCCACGGAGGTAGACAATATGCTGAAACAGCAGGGTACTACACTGGTAGTTGTCAATTCGGTTTGCGGTTGCGCCGCAGGTTCTCTTCGTCCGGGTGTATTGATGGCCGTGCACAATGCGCCAAAAAAACCGGATCACCTCGCAACGAGCTTTGCCGGTTTCGACATCGAGGCCATCAACAAGGTACGCGAGCACCTGCTGCCATATCCACCTTCTTCTCCGGCCGTAGCGCTCTTCAAGGATGGAAAACTGGTCAGCATGATCGAACGCCACCAGATCGAGGGACGTCCCGCGCAGGTCATCGCGCAGCACCTCATCGGCGAATTCAACAAATATTGCAATTAAGATTTTGGGTGATAGGTTAGTTAGTAATGACCCCGTTTCGGCGGGGTCTTTTTTTTATGTGAACATACCAGTGCTGTTTGACCGATATGTTCGGTTCTGTGTTGCAAATTGGTTAACATTGCAGCACTAAGCGAGATTACATGTACCCCAACCTATATTATGCTTTCAGGGATCTGTTTGGAGTAGACTGGAGCTTCCTGAAAATATTCAACACATTTGGTTTTTTTGTGGCGCTTTCTTTTATCGGCGCCGCCTGGGTGCTCACGATCGAGTTTCGCCGCAAACAGGCCCAGGGACTCTTGACCTACACGGAACAATCTATTACCTCCGGGGCACCGGCGACTGCAGGAGAAATACTCCTTCATTTCCTGCTTGGCTTTATTTTGGGATTCAAGGTCATCGGCGCCATTACTATTCCCGGCGCACTGGACGACCCCCAGTCATTTATCCTGTCAACACGGGGAAGTCTTCTGTTTGGTTTGCTGGCGGGCGCGGTATTCGGCTGGCTGAAATGGAGGGAAAAAAAACGGCAGCAGCTGGCAAAGCCCGAACAGCGCATTATCCGGATCTGGCCGCAGGACAGGGTAGGAGACCTGGTGATCTATGCAGCGGTTTTTGGTTTCCTGGGCGCAAAAATTTTTCATAACCTCGAGAATTGGGGGGATTTTATAAAAGCCCCGCTGGAGGCGCTGGTTTCTTTCAGCGGTCTCACTTTTTATGGCGGATTGATCTGCGCTGCCATCGCCATCTACTTTTACAGCCGGAAACATAAGATACCTTTTGTTCACATGTGCGATGCAAATGCACCGGGGCTGATGCTTGCCTATGGAATGGGCCGTATTGGCTGCCAGGTATCCGGCGATGGCGACTGGGGCATTTTGAACAGTGCGTATGTGAGTGACTCGCAGGCACATATCGTTCCCGCTACGCCGGCCATGTTCCAGCAGGCCGTAGTCAGTAACCAGGCTTTTTTTGCCCAGGAGTTCGGTACCCCGTCTGCGGCACATCACTTATATGCCAGGGCTTTCTGGGGTCTGCCCGACTGGTTGTTTGCCTATAACTACCCGCATAATGTGATCAATGAAGGAGTGCCGCTGGTCGATTGCCCCGGCGCTTACTGCCATTACCTGCCAATACCTGTCTTTCCCACGCCGCTATATGAAATGACCGTTTGCCTGATCCTTTTTGCCTTCCTGTTCGCGTTCCGGAAAAAGATAAAAATACCGGGCAGAATGTTCGCTATCTATCTGATTTTAAATGGAATAGAGCGGTTTTTTATCGAAAAAATTCGCATCAATACCACCTATTCCATCTTCGGGTTTCATCCCACCCAGGCCGAAATCATCTCCAGCCTGCTGGTGGTCACCGGTGTGGCGTTATATGTATATGCCCCCCGGATCCGCGTTCCCAATTTTAAGAACAGCCTTTCCTAAATGATTCATTGACTGCTTTATACCGCTCATCACGGGTACGGACCATCCATCGTTTTGCTATGTACTATGTTTAACAAGGTAGTTAGTTTTGAGATGTAATAATTTAAAACAGGAACTAAATGAAACTACTCTTTACATTTTTCATAGCAATAGCTGGGATATTAGGCCAGGCGGGCGCTCAAACCAGCCACAAAATCACCGGAATCGTATCCAATGGCCAGAAGCCGGTGGAAGCGGCGAGTATCACGTTACTCAAAACAAAAGATTCTTCGGTGGTCAAAGCCGCCTTTACCGATCAGTCGGGCCGTTTCGAGCTCACTATTCCAAAAGACGGCAAGTTCCTGATTTCTGTTCAGACCATTGGATTTGCAAGGTACTATAGCGAAGCATTTGAACTGGTAGCAGGGGAGACCTCCCATGTGATCAAGCCGGTACAACTGCAGCCCGTAAGCAAGGAACTGGCCGCCGTTACAGTTACCACCGCCAGGCCGTTTATCGAGCAAAAGCTCGACAAGACCATTATTAATGTTGATGCCTCACCGAGCAATGCAGGATTGAGCGTGTTGGAGCTGCTTGAAAAGTCTCCGGGTATCGCGCTGGATAAAGACGGCAACATCAGCTTTAAGGGAAAGGCCGGCGTGATGATACTGATCGACGGGAAGCCTTCTTACCTGAGTGGAGATGACCTGACAAACCTGTTGAAAAACATGCCCGCATCTAACCTTGACCAGATAGAACTGATGAGTAACCCGCCGGCGAAGTACGATGCATCTGGCAATGCAGGGGTGATCAATATCCGCACAAAAAAGCTCAAGACTTTCGGTTACAATGGCAATGTAGCGGTGGGAGGGGGACAGGGCGTTTATCCCCGTGCCTACGGGAACACCACAATGAACTATCGGGATGGCAAGATCAACCTGTTTGGCAACTTCAGCTACTTCTGGAACAAGAACGGAAGAGAGCTTGACTTGAACCGCAACTTCCGGGATATTAATACCGACCAGATACTTTCCATTTTCGACCAGGTGAACCATGCCGCCAGCGAGTCGGGATCCAACAACTATAAATTCGGAATGGACTACTATGCCAGTAAAAAGACCACTATTGGCTTTGTGGTGAACGGGTCTTACAGCCCCAACCGCGAAAGCACGTCTAATGTCACCAACATCGAAGACAACCTGGGTAACCTGCAGACACGTACGCTGGCCACCTCGTCGAACAACAACAGCTGGAATAATTTCGGTGCGAACATCAACCTGCAGCAACTGATCGATACCAAGGGGCAGGACATCACCGCCGACCTCGACTATATCCACTACAACCGAAACAGCGATCAGTTGTTCGACAACTATTTTTACGATAATGCCGGCGGAAAAATACAGCCAGACGAGTTTATCCATGGACGCCAGCCTGCCACCATCAATATTTACAGCATCAAGGCCGACTATGAGCATCCCTTAAAAGGCAATGCCAGGTTCGAGGCCGGTTTCAAGAGCAGCTACGTACAGACAGACAACAATGCATTATATGATAGTCTCCTCAACGGCGTATGGCAGACAGATTTCAGCCGCACCAACCATTTCCTGTACGATGAAAACATTAATGCGGCGTATGTAAACATGAACAAACAGTTCAGCAAGAAATGGAGCGGGCAACTGGGTCTGCGCCTCGAGAATACCATCTCCAAAGGCAACCAGCTTACCAGCAGCGTTACGTTTAACCGCGACTATACGCAGCTCTTTCCAACAGCGTATCTGGGTTTTACACCCAATGACAAGAACCAGTTCTCACTGAGTTACGGCCGCAGGATCAACCGCCCTGACTATGCAGACCTGAACCCGTTCTTCAATTTTCTGGACAAGTATACTTACCAGGTGGGGAACCCTTTTCTCGAACCACAGATCAGCCACAACATAGAACTGAGCCATATATACCATGGTTTCCTTACCACCAGCCTTAGCTACAGCCAGGTGAACGACATCATCCTGGATGTCATCAGCCAGGTCGACAGCACGCATACTTCATTTGTAAAAAAGCAGAATGTGGCGAAGATGGAAGGGTTCAACCTGAGCGTGAACGCCAGTGTTCCCCTTTCGAAAACCTGGAGGGCAAACGTATACCTGCAGGGTAACCACAGCACTTTCAGCGGCCTGGTGAATGGCGGGTATCTTTCGGTGGAGGGCAGCAGCTTTTCTACGAATATGTCTACCCAGCTTGATGTAAAGGGAGGGTGGACATTCGAACTCAACGGTTTCTACCGGAGCAAGGCCGTGCAGGGAACACTGGTGAGCAACGACCTGAAGCAGCTGAATTTCGCTGCCAGCAAACAATTGATGAAAAAGAAGGCCACGCTTCGCATCAACTTCCGTGACTTCCTGAATCTCCAGCACTTCAGCGGTTCCAGCCGGTACCAGAATGTGGACCTGACGATACACAATCCGTTCGATAACAGGCTGGTGAACGTAAGCTTTACCTATCGTTTCAGCAAAGGGAAGGCATCGACACCTCCGAAACGAAAGGTCGGCGGATCCGATGATGAGCAAAGCCGGGTAAAAAGCGGTAACTAATCCAATACCCCTTATATATAAAAAGCCCCGTTCATCCAACGGCGGGGTTTTTATCTTTCCATCAAACAGCCACGCTTTCCGCTTATCAATATTTCACATTTCTATTCTGAAACTACCATTCAATTTAGACGCACCAACCAGATACACACACCTGACCTGAATTGATGAAACAGCATTTTCTACTCTTTACACTTGTACTGATGGTACCGGCGCTTTTTGCTCAATCCAAAACGGGTAAAGTGTCGGGGACCGTAAAAACCGCAGAAAGCAAAATGGCCGAGGCCGTCACCGTTCTCCTGCTCAAGGAAAAAGATTCGTCTATCGCAAAGACGGCCATCACAGGCACGGATGGTGCGTATGAATTTGAGCATGTAGCCGATGGGAGATATTTCGTGAGCATATCTTCCATCGGTTATGCCAGGGCAGTAAGCGGCCCGATCGAGATCAGTGGCGCCGGTACAACGGTCGACGTTCCACTGATTCAGCTGACGGTGAGTCCGAAGAAGCTGGCTGAAGTAACGGTATCCACGCAAAAACCATTCATTGAGAACCGGATCGACAAAACGATCGTGAATGTGGAGGCATCGCCCACCAATACGGGGCTTTCCGCCCTCGAGGTACTGGAGAAATCGCCCGGGATCACGATCGACAACAATGATAACATCAACCTGAAAGGCAAACAGGGCGTAGTGATACTGATCGACGGCAAACCCGCTTATCTCAGTGGAAAGGACCTTTCCAATTACCTGCGCAACATGCCGGCCAACCAGCTCGACCAGGTGGAGATCATGACCCAGCCATCCGCCAAATACGATGCGTCCGGCAATTCGGGCATCATCAACATCAAAACAAAGAAGAACCGCACCAACGGGTTCAATGCCACCATCACCACAAGTGAGATATTTGCCAACTATTTCAAGAATACCAACAACGTGACCTTCAACTGGCGGAAGAATAAGGTCAATCTTTTCGGTAACTACGGTTATTCGCACTGGGAGGGTTTCAACGATATCCATATTACACAGTCGTTCCGTTCGGCCGCAGGCCAGCCCTTCAATCGCTATAACGACCAGGGAACCTATGGCAGGTTCTATGGTTATCCCATGGATTTTAAACTGGGCGCTGATTTTTTTGCATCCAAATCCACCACGATTGGAGTTGTTATAAACGGCCTTTTCGACAACAGGGAATTTCTTACTACGGGCGTAGCGAATATTTACGACAGTCTTCACCACCTGGCACAGTATAATTCTTCCACCAGCGACACCAAAGACCCCTGGTCCAACGGCGGGATCAACCTCAACCTGCGCCAGCTGATCGGATCAAAAGGGAAGGAGTTCAATGCCGATGCGGACTATATCGTGTATGATACCAAAGGCCGTCAGTATTCAGACAATTACCTGTACGACCAGAACAATATACTGGTGCCATCTTCAACGGGCTTTATCAACCCATACCTGTTGAAAGGCTATCTGCCGGCGCAGATCAACATTTACAGCTTCAAGGCGGATTATTCGCAGCCCGTAGGCAAAGCAGGAAAACTGGAGGCTGGGATCAAGACCAGCTACGTCAGCACCGACAATGACGCGCAGTATACGGCCTTCGACAAGGGCCAGAATAACTGGATCACCGATTCCACCCGGAGCAATCATTTCATTTACCACGAGAACATCAACGCAGCATATATAAATTTCAACGCGCAGGTAAAAAAATGGGGTATACAGCTCGGGCTTCGTGCGGAACAGACAGTGGCCGATGGCAAACAGTCGGTGATGAACAGTTCATTCAGCAAGAATTACCTGCAGGTGTTTCCCACGGCATATTTCAGTTTTGCGGCGAACGACAACAATACCTATGGCCTGAGCTATGGCCGCAGGATAGAACGACCGAGTTACAAGGACCTGAACCCGTTCCAGTACCTGCTCGACCGGTATACCTATGAGGAAGGCAATCCCAACCTGCAGCCTCAGTTCAGCCACAATATAGAGCTGAGCTACAATTATAAGGGACAACTCAATATTGCAGCGAACTATACGATCATTACGGATATTATCAATGATGTGGTGAAAACGATCAAGGACGGCGACAATTACATCACCGATCAGACGAAAGACAATATTGCAACGAGCGTTAATATCGGTCTCGCGGTGAGCTATAACAGACCACTCACCAAATGGTGGACCACCAATTTTTTCATCGACCTGTATCACAATGACTACAGCGGTGTAGTGAACGGGGAAAGGGTAGACGTGGGTTACAATGCATTTTCCGGGAACATCGGCAACCAGTTCAATTTCGGGAAGGGGTGGACGGGTGAACTGAGCGGGTTCTATCATTCAAAGGACCTCGTGAGCAGTGTAATCCTGGCCCAGCCGATGGGCATGTTTTCACTTGGCGCCGGCAAGCAGGTAATGAAAAACAAGGGATCGGTCCGGATCAATATCCGCGATCCGTTCTACCTGATGAAGTTCAATGGAACAACGGAACTGGCGCAATTTACGAGCAATACCCAGAGCCGGTGGGACAACAGGCGGTTTATCGTAACGTTCACGTACCGTTTGGGAAAAACCTTGCAGCAGCAGCAACGCAAAAGAGGTGGTACGGATGATGAGCAGAGAAGGGCGAATTCAGGAAATGGACAACAATAGCTAACGGATAAACAGCGGCGGGAACGCCCCGGTGATAGGAGTTTTAGTTTTTAGTTTTTCTCATGTGCATTATGCAAGCGGCCCCGATTTCTATCGGGGCTTTTTGTTGCGATATCGGTACTGGAAACGGGCCTGTTTACAGGTTATTGTAGTAATGGATCAATTCCACCCAGGTCTTTTCGTCGGTAACGTCCATTTTTTTGTCTGTCAGACGCCGGGAAACGAGTTCCCATTTGCTGCTGATACCCTGGGAACGCTGCTGGAATACCTGGTCGAAATACTGCTTGTTTAGACGGATTGTTTCTGCCTGGCCGCCACGAGGTGTAATGCTATAGATGATATTGTAACTATTCTCACCGCTTTTAAGATAATATTTGGTGAGTGTAATGTCGCCCTCAGCCAATGTCTGAACATATTTCTGCGGAGTAATGGTTTTGAAGTCGCGTTTGGGTGCAGGTGCACTGCGGTGGATGCCCTCGGCATAAGGAACTACGGTATCCGCATAGTTATTCCGGATTTCAGGAGTTCCGGCTGGCGAAAACGATGTCAATAAGAGCAGGAAATGCAGCATGGATCTGGTTGAGGGCCTAAAATTACTGTATTATGACTGGAACTGGTGAGATTAGCCTTGTAGATAGCTCTACAGGGCTATAATTGCATTATAATTAATATTATGTTAAGTAAGTATAATTAAACTGCCTTTCATCCAGGGATGTTCTTTCCCGGATAATACTCCTCCGCATTCCCGTTGCTCCCTGCCTTTCACCTGCCGGCATAAAAAAAGGCGCCCTTACCAGGCGCCTTAGAAGTTGTATTTCAACATTGATCATTTGAACGTATCGTGCAGCGCATCATACTGCTTGAATTTTGCATCCAGCGCATCATAAGCCTTGGGATCCTTTCCTTTCATTTTATCCCGCTTGTAAGCGTAGATATTCGCCAGGAAATCCACGGACTTGTTCAGGCAATTCTTTTCCGTCTGTGAACGCGGCTGTTTATCTTTTAATGAATTGTAGGCTTTCTCGATCCATTCTATGGCCTGGTCCATTGCATCGCTCATGGGCTTGTCCATCACAGCATACGCTGCATTCAGCGCGTCGATCTTAGGTTTCTGTGTCGTTGCCAGTGCGGCCTTTTTCTTGGGGTCCTTTTCATCGAGCCTCTCCTGGTTCAATGATTGCAGTGCTCTGCGGTTTGCGCGCGCCGAATCATCGAAATTATTAAAGTCGTTATAGTAGATCACTCCTGCATTGAAGGCAGCGATGCCGTTCTGGGGGTTCTTGTTGAATGCTTTCTTAAAGGCCTCGGCAGCCTTTTTCGAATACATCATGGCCTTGGTATCGCCCAGCGCGGCTTTTTCTTCTTTCGTCGGGTTCGCAAACGCATCCCCATATTGCAGGTATTTTGCCTCGCTTAACGTGCCGGCTGCGTCTTCCTTGTCGTACATATCGGATTTCTGCTGCAGCGTATAGGCTTTGTTCATGAAGTCCAGCTCATAATCTTCCCAGTTCTCTTTCGGGTATACTTCCTTCGCCAGGGCGTAGAATTTATCGAAGGCGGTCTTGTTGTGCGCATTGCTGGCGGTCACCAGCAGGAACTTGTAAATATCCTCATAGCTGTCACCTCCTATTTTCGCTTCCGCCAGGCGACTGTATTCCCTGTTGGCCTCATCATAATTTTTCTGGTTCTGTGCCGCATAACCTGCATACAGGATGGATGTGGTATCAAAAGTGGTGTTGGGGTTGCTGCTCCATTTGTTTTTGAAGATGATATCGCTGTAGTCGATGGCATACCGGAAGTAATACACGGCGGAATCCCATTTTTTTGCGTTAAAGGTCCTCACCCCTTCCTTGAACGAGGTCGTGTAAATATCAAAGGGGATGTCCTTGGCGTTGTTGGCCGTCATCACCGCATATGTCGGATCCATCTGGCTGTACTTCATGAAAGCCTCATTTGCCACAGTTTCCGAACCGGGGTACTTGGCGCGCAGCGCATCGTTTTTATAGAAGGCTGCATAGATCCTGGCTTTCCACATCCAGCCATCGGGTTTCGCCTGGGCTTTGGGATCGGCCATGACCTTCTCCAATTCCGGCTTTGCACTCTCATACTGGGCGAGTGTTACCATGTTGCTTACCTTCTTGAAATCCTGCGCCTTTGAAACGGTGATGGCACCGAGCAGCAGGCTCATTGTCAGCATTTTTTTCATAAAACGTATTTAGTGATTGATTTTCAATAATAAAAGAAAGGATTTTTATGCTTCCGGGGCTGGGTTTTCGGTAGAACCCGTTTCACCGCCCGTTACCGGGCCTTCTTCAATACCCGGCGGAACGGTATCCCCTGCTATTTCTTCTCCCTGGTCGTCGATCTTGGAGATCGCCGCGATCTCGTCCCCTTCATCCAGCCTGATCAGTGTTACACCCTGTGTGGCCCTTCCGGATTCCTTGATGGTATTCACCGAGGTCCGCAAGGTAATACCCGAACGGCAGGTAATGATCAGGTCATCCGAGGCACTTACATCTAATATTCCGACGAGCTGACCGGTTTTTTCCGTTACGTTGATCGTTTTCACTCCCTTCCCCCCCCTGTTGGTGACGCGATACACATCCTCGCCCGTGGCATCGATCAGGGGCGTTCGTTTCCCGAAACCTTTTTCGCTGACAACAAGCACCGTCTTTGCATGGTCTTCGCGATTGATGCAGATCATCCCGATCACTTCATCTTTGTCGTTTTCTACTTCGATGCCTGCCACGCCGATGGTTCCGCGCCCCGTTGGCCGCACCTTCTCTTCAGGGAAACGGATGGCCCTGCCGCTTTTTACGGCCAGCATCATTTCGCAATTGCCGTCTGTCATGCGCGCCTCCAGGAGTTCATCGCCTTCCATGATGTTGATGGCATTGACACCCGTGGCACGTGGCCGGCTGAAATCTTCCAGCAATGTTTTCTTTACAATTCCTTTTTTCGTGCAGAGGACGATATAATGATTTTGAACAAATTCTTTGTCGTCCAGTTTCTTCACTTCAATGATCGCCCTCACTTTATCGTCCTGCGGGATTTGTATCAGGTTCTGGATTGCCCGTCCCTTACCCTGCTTTTCTCCTTCGGGTATTTCATAAACGCGCAGCCAGAAGCAGCGTCCTTTTTCCGTGAAAAAGAGCATGGTATCATGTGTAGAGGCCACGAACAAGTGCTCCACAAAATCCTCTTCCCTGGTTTTACTGCCGATGGCGCCACGGCCACCGCGGCGTTGCTGCCGGTACTCGGTTGCCGAGGTACGTTTGATATAGCCCAGGTGTGAGATCGTGATCACCACGCTCTCATCTTCAATCAGGTCTTCCATCCGCATTTCATCGGCGAGATATTGGATCTCGCTTTTTCGGGGGTCGCCAAATTTCTCTTTCACTTCCCGCAGTTCGGTCTTGATCAGTTCATACCGAAGGGGCTCACTGCCCAGTAATTCTTTCAGATGGCCGATCTCCTGCAGCAGGCCATTGAACTCGGCCACGATCTTATCCCTTTCCATCCCGGTCAACCGCTGCAAACGCAGTTCCAGTATGGCTTTCGCCTGGTCTTCAGACAATCCCTGCTCCTGTTTGTACAGGTCATCGGTGAGTCCTGTAAAGATATCCCGGTTGAGATACCAGGTCTCATCCCTGCTCCTGTTCATCAGGCTGGCCTTGGCTTCATCGGGGGTTGCGCTTTCGCGGATGAGCCTGATCACTTCATCGAGATGATCCAGTGCTTTCAGGTATCCTTCGAGGATATGTGCCCGTTCTTCTGCTTTTTTCAGTTCGAACCTTGCCCTGCGGATCACCACTTCCATCCTGAACTCGATGAACTCAACGATGAGGTCTTTCAGGTTCAGTATTTTCGGGCGCCCGAGGCTCAGGGCCACATTATTGATACCGTAACTGGTTTGCAGTTCGGTGAATTTGTATAGCTGGTTGACAATGACCTGCGAAACGCCATCCCTTTTCAGGTCCACCACGATGCGGGTGCCTTCGCGGTTATTGCTTTCATTGTTTACGTGCGCAATGCCTTCGATGGTTTTATCGTTCACGAGCTGGCCGATACGATCGGTCAGCAGATCGCGGTTCACCTGGTAGGGCACTTCCGTGATCACGATCTGCTCGCGGCCACTCGCCTTGGTGTCTACATGGCATTTACCGCGGATCACGACCCTTCCGCGGCCGGTAAGCAGCGCCTGCTTCACGCCTTCCATGCCATAAATGATACCGCCCGTTGGAAAGTCCGGCGCGGGCACATGTTTCATCAGTCCTTCGATGCTGATATCTTTATCGTCGATATAGGCAATGCATCCGTCGACCACCTCTCCCAGGTTATGGGGCATCATGTTGGTGGCCATACCTACTGCTATACCCGAGGAGCCATTCACCAGCAGCTGCGGTATCCTCGATGGAAGTACCGTGGGCTCTTTCAGCGAATCATCAAAATTGAACTGGAAATCGACCGTATCCTTTTCAATGTCTTCCAGCATGGCCTCGGCGAATCGCTGCAGGCGTACTTCCGTATATCGCATGGCAGCCGGCGGATCTCCATCCTGGTTGCCAAAATTACCCTGGCCGTCTACGAGTTTCGTACGCATGGTCCAGTCCTGCGCCATGCGCACCAGCGTATCATAAATAGCGCTGTCGCCATGGGGGTGATATTTACCCATCACCTCGCCAACGATACGGGCGGATTTCTTATAAGCTTTGCTGTGGGTGTTCCCCAATTCATTCATTGCATACAATACCCTGCGGTGTACGGGCTTGAATCCGTCACGCACATCGGGCAATGCCCTGCCGACGATCACCGACATCGAATAATCGATGTAGGAGGTTTTCATCTGCTCTTCAATATTCACCTGGATGACACGGTCGTTATCGCTGGTTTGTTCCGGGTTGAGGTTCTCTTCCATGTAGGTCTGTTACGCTATTTTTTGCGATAAAAAGGATCCCTGAATTCAGGATGGCGAAGATACGTTTTTCACGTCAGAATCCTGCTTTTCGGAGGCACTAAATACTGGTTCCGCATCTGCCTTTTTTGTGGCTGCATATTGCCCGCTTTTGGCGTTGCAGTCCACTATATTTGCGCATGAAGCACATCGTTCTGTTTGGGGCGGGGAAATCCGCCACGGTACTCATTAGCTACCTGAAAGAACTGGCCACGGAAAAGCAGTGGCGGGTTACCGTGGCCGATTCGCAACTGGTAGTGGCCGCTGCCAAAACGGGCATTCACCCGCTCGTTCAACCGGTGCAGACCGATATCCTCGATGATTCTAAAAGAAAGGAGCTGATAGGCGCTGCCACTCTCGTGATCTCGATGCTTCCTCCCGCCCTCCACTACCTCGTGGCCCTCGACTGCCTGGCATATAAAAAAACACCTGCTTACGGCATCCTATGTGGATGAGCGGATCCGCGCGCTGGCAGCCGATGTGGAATCAGCGGGCATTCTTTTCCTGTGCGAAACAGGGCTGGATCCGGGCATCGACCATATGAGCGCAATGCAGTGCATCGACCGTATCAGGAACGCCGGTGGCCGGCTCCGCTCCTTTCTCTCGCATTGCGGCGGCCTGGTGGCTCCCCACAGCGATAACAATCCCTGGCATTACAAGATCAGCTGGAACCCGCGCAGCGTAGTGCTGGCAGGCAAGGCAGGTGCCGTTTACCGCGAAAACAATCAGACCGTCAGGCTGTCCTACCCCGAAGTATTTTCCCGGTCAGGGGAAATCGATGTCCCCGGTGCAGGCAAAATGGAATCATATGCCAACCGGGATTCCCTGGATTATATCGCACTGTATGGGCTGCATGACATCCCCGATTTTACCCGCACTACGCTTCGCTACCCTGGTTTTTGTCGTGGCTGGGAGATGGTGATCGCATTGCAGCTGACCGATGAAGAGAAAAAGTTCCGGACGGATGGACTCAGCATCCGCGAATTTTTCAGGCAGCATCTCGGGGGCACCCGGCGCGGGGAATGCCGCACGGACGATTGAAAGCGACCCCATACTGAAGTCGCAGTTCGAGTGGCTGGGCATGAATGACGATCAACCGATCAACAGGGGTATCTGCAGTGCGGCGGATGTACTACAATACCTGCTCGAAACCAGGCTGGCCCTGCAGCCATCCGACCGCGACCTGGTGGTGATGCTGCACGAGTTTGAATATTCCATAGGAAACAACAGGAAACGTCTCCGCTCCACCCTGGTTGCCGAGGGCTATGACAGCCTGCACACGGCCATGGCAAAAACGGTAGGCCTCCCTCTCGGCATCGCCGCGCGGCTGATACTGGAAGAAAAAATCGTGGAGAAAGGCCTGCACATACCCGTAGCAGAATCAATATATGAACCGATACTGGCCGAGCTTGAAAATCGGGGCATCCGCTTCATGGAAGAGGAACAGGATATTCCTTCCCGGTAAATAACATACTATACCATCGCGAGCGTATCGAACCGCCCGTTCAACACCTGCTGCACATCGGCAGGCTGGAGCGTAAACCAGTTCTGCAGGATGGAGGTATAGACCGACCGGAAATCCGTTTGCATCGGCACATTGTCATTTACAGTAGCATTAGCCGGCAAGACGGGATTGTTGCCTATGACGCCTCCCTTTATCGCGTGCCCGAAATAGAACAGGGGTGCAGCAGCGCCATGGTCAGTTCCACCACTGGCATTGGATCGGATCCTGCGGCCAAATTCAGAAAATGTAATACCCATCACCTTATCGGGCACCTGCAGGTATTCGAGATCATTCATAAAAGCGCCGATCGCATCGGAAACGCGCCGCAGCAGGTTCGCATGTGTGCCTGTGGTCTTGTCGGCATCATCGGTCTGTTTCGCGTGCGTATCGAAGCTGCCCGTATTCACCATGTATATTTTCGTTTTCAGGCCTCCGGCGATCAGCCTGGCCACGATCTTTAATTGATCGGCCAGCGGGTTCTTCCCCGGCGCGGGATATTTATCACTCTGCTTTGTTACTTTGAGTGCCGCCTTTTTGATCACGGCTGCATATTGATCCGTTTTCAATCCCATCTGCTGGATGTATTCCAGTTGTTCGCCCGCCCGCGTCGGGCTGCTGGCAGTTACCTTCCCTTCAATGAGATTATAGAAATTGGATGGGTTACTGATCGCGAGCCCCATGGTGAATGCGGGGCCCTGCAAGGCACCAGCCACCACCGAACCTACCTGGATGGCCAGCGGATCGGGCATGCCTTCATTCGGATAATTATTGGGGAAATGCGGGTATATATCATCCAGGTATCGGCCTGCCCAGCCGGTATTTACCACTTTGTCGCTGTCACTCGCGGTCATCCAGATATCCGTGGCGCGGAAATGGGAGAAGTTGGGTTTGGGGTAGCTCACTGCCTGGACAATGCCCAGCTTCCCGTTGTTGAACAACTGTTGCATCTCGGTCATCGCAGGATGCAACGCTATCTGGTCGGCACCCGTTAACCGGAGTACCTTGTCTTCCGGCAATGCAATATTTGCCCGCGCCGACATATAAGCGCTGTACTGATCCAGCGGGATAACAGTATTGATACCATCATTACCTCCGGCGAGCTGCACCAGCACCAATACGCGGTCATCGCCCATGTAACGGCCCAGCGAGTGCATCAGCGGCGAACCGGCAAGCGCTTTCAGCGACAGGCCATTGAGAAAAGCGGGCAGCACTACGCCTGCTGCTGTATTCCTGATAAAGTCCCTGCGTTTCATAGGATAATTTTTTTTGAACCCGTCAGCACAACTGGTACTGCGGCAGGTTCATCAGGTATTGATATAATTTTTTAAGCTTGGCAACAACGTCTTTCCGGTTAGCCGTGTCGTCCGGCTTGTCGGCCAGTTTCTGCCAGGCGTCGGTCCAGTAGTGATCACTCATCATTCCCTGCAGGCCCGATAAGAGAATTCCTTCTTTCAGGTATTGCTTGTCCTTATCGGGCAGACCGATCATGTACAGGGCCGCAATGCTGTCGTTGATCAGCGCATCGGGGTTCCCGGGATTCGAAAGGGTTTGCGCAAATGCCACTGCGTCGATCTGGATCTTCTTATTCGCCGGCCTGGTAAACCCGTTATTGATCATCCGGTCCGTAAACTGGTTCCTTTTAGGGAGGGTATCCGAGTTGATCCATATCTTGTCGTACTGTGGTGCCTGGTAATAGGCCTGCCATCCGGCAACATTGGGCGGGTCGCCGATATTCTGCTGCATGGCCGCGGCCTGACCCAGGATATTGGTCCAGAACCCGTATTCATCCACAACATCCGAATCATCCGGAAACTTCACGCCGTACTCCCTGCACAGGCCCACACAATAGTCTACCGGGCTCTTGATCATCCCCCCATAATTGCCTGTATCAAAAAAATGAGCGCTGCTGAATAATTCCTGCAATACGGGCCTGATCTCATAACCACCTTTCCGGAATGTTTTGGCCAGTGGCAGGATGACCGCCTGTTCCGTGGCATCATCGATGGTATGGTACACAAAAAAGCGGTAGAGTTTGCGGCAGATGAATTTCGACACCTCTTCCTGCGCAAAGATCATATTGAGCAGTTCATCGAGCTCCTGTTCGGCTTCCTTTCCTTTTCTTCCATGAATGACCGTATTCCCGTAAAATGCCGAAAAGGTCTTATCGCCCTCATCGTGCCTGGCAGGGTCGAATATGCCATGCGCATCGGGCAGTACTTTATTTTCGATACGGAAACCGGTGAGCACGCGCGCAGCGGCCTTTACGTCGTCTTCCGTATAGTGTGAGCCGGGCCCCTTCCCAACGGTGAACAGCTCCTGCAGTTCACGGCCATAATTTTCGTCGGGCGCTTTCTTTACATTGTTATTCCCGTTGAGGTATTTGAGCATAGTAGGATCCATCGTGATGGCCCTGACCAATTCCTTAAAATTGCCGAGGGCATACTCGCGGAGCAGCACATTGTGTTTGTACAGCCAGGTCGCGTTGTCTACGTTTGCCATCTCGGTGGCAAAATGGTTGTGCCAGAACAGCACCATTTTTTCGCGGAGATGGATATCCTGGTTGATCATCAGCCCGATCCACCAGCTCTTGAGCGAGTTTCTCCGGCGGCCGCTGTTCATCCCGTTCTGTTTGCTGGCCGTGATCCAGGTTTGACCTGCCGGGATCTCTTCATCGGTGTATTTGTCGTCGTTATAGTTATTGACGGGTGGCAGCGGCATGGCATCGCTGGTTTCAAGGAGCCTTCGGATCGCTTTTTTGCGGGATATTTTCAGCAGGGCGTCAACGTCTTCTTTTTTTGCGCCAAACATTGTGCGCCTGACCAGGTGGGTGGCCTGCACGCGCGTCCATTTGCCCTTCTGGCGTTTCAGGCCGCTGGTAACTATGGGAGTTTCCATATTCGTTGTTGCTGGGGTTGGATAACCGGGGTTTGACCAGCCATTCTGCGGTCGGTTTAACTTCATCAGAATTAATCCCTTCTACAGTTCGCGCACCCAGATATTACGGAAACTCAGGGGCTCGCTTTTATCGCCATGCGCCTGCAGTTTGATGGGGGCACGGTCATAGGCCGTATAGGAGGGCTGGCCGATGTAACGTGTCTCTCCTTTCAGCTCTGCATTGTTCTGCACCAGTACCCCATTGTGGAAGGCAGTTACACGGGCGGGGCTTTTTAAGGTGCCATCCGCATTGAACCTGGGCGCCGTCCAGACCACGTCATAGCTCTGCCACTCCCCGGGCTTGCGCGATGCATTTACCAGTGGCGGGTATTGTTTATAGATGCTGGCGGCCTGCCCGTTTACATACGTGCTGTTGTTATATGAGTCGAGCACCTGCAGTTCATAGCCAGCATCGCCATTGCCGGTCGATGCCAGGAATACCCCGCTGTTGCCCCGAAGCTGCCCGCTGCCGGATATATTGGCGGGAACGCGCCACTCGATATGCAGCTGGTAGTCTTTGAAGGACTGCCTTGTCTGTATGTTGCCCTTCTGTTTGTCTACCGTGATCAGTCCATCGTTTACGATCCAGGCCGCGGGCCTGCCATCATTGACAGATATCCATTGATCGAGGTTCTTACCGCTGAACAGCACGATCGCATCGGAAGGCGGATCCGAGGGTGCAGATCCCGGTGTTACGATTGCGGGAACGGGCGTCCACACTTCCGTGGCCGCCGGATCATCGGCTTTCGGCTTGGGTTTCTCCTGTGCCAGAATGCAGGAGGAGAGGAACAGGCACGCAAACAGAAAATTTAATTTGTTCATATAGGTAGGTATTGTGTACACTATTAATTTACCAGGTTCATCTCCCCTTCTTCCTGTTCTTTTTTTCTTTTTCCTTTCCCTTCTCCTTTCCTTTTTCTTTCGGATCCCTCTCCCTTCCTTCATCAATCACCCATTCATAATCGAGCTGCCTTTTTTCGAGGTTGGCGCCCACTACGCGGATAAATACTTTGTCTCCCATCCGGAACTTGCGCCCACTCCGCATGCCCACCAGGCTGTAGTCAGATTCCACCTGGCGGAAATCATCGTAGTCAGACAGGCTCATCACCGTTACCAGCCCCTCGCATTTCTGCGCCACTGTTTCCACCCAGAACCCGAAGCTGGCCACGCCACTGATTACGCCCTCGAATACACCACCTATATATTCGCGCATATATTCTACCTGCTTGTACTTGTTGCCTGCACGCTCGCATTCCATGGCCGCGCGTTCGCGCTCGCTGGAATGTTTGCATTTCTCTTCCATTTTTTTATCGATGATCGGTTTTTTCTCCAGTACGCTTTCGAGTACCCGGTGCACGAGCACATCGGGATAACGGCGGATCGGCGACGTAAAATGACAATAGTGCTCAAATGAGAGACCGTAGTGACCTATGTTTTCTGTTGTATAGATCGCCTTGGCCATCGTGCGGATACCCAGTTGCTCGAGCACGTGCTGTTCCGGCGTACCCTGCGCGGCGGCCAGCATCCCGTTGAAGCTCGCAGCGATCTTCTGCGGGGATGAGGTATCGAAACGATATCCATATTTTGCTGCAAAGGCCATAAAGGGTTCCAGCTTTTTTTCGTCGGGGCGATCGTGTATGCGGTATGGGAAGGGGATCGGCTTTTTATTGACCTGTACGGCAGCCACATCCTTGGCCACTGTTCGGTTGGCCAGCAGCATGAATTCTTCGATGAGCTGGTGCGCCTCCTTGCTTTCCTTCACCACCACGTCTATGGGCTTTCCTTTCGCATCGAGCACGAACCGTACTTCCTGCGAAGAAAAATTAATGGCTCCTTTGCTGAAACGCTGTTTACGGAATCGCTGCGCGATATCATTCAGCAATAATATTTCATTGCTGTAAGTGCCTTCGCCATTTTCGATAATGGTCTGCACATCTTCATAGGTAAAGCGGTGATCCGAATGGATGATCGTTTTGCCCAGCCAGTGCTTGCTGATCTCTCCCTTGCCATTCATTTCAAAAATGGCGGAAAAGGTAAACTTGTCTTCATTCGGGCGCAGTGAGCACAGTTCGTTCGAGATCTTTTCGGGCAGCATGGGATTTACCCGGTCCGGCAGGTATACCGATGTGGCCCGCTGGTACGCTTCGTCATCGAGCGCGGTTCCTGGCAGCACATAGTGGCTTACATCGGCAATATGAACGCCGATTTCATAGAGATCATTTTTTAGTTTACGGATCGAAAGGGCATCGTCAAAATCCTTGGCGTCTACCGGGTCTATTGTAAAAGTGAGCGTGCCGCGGCAATCATTTCTGCGCGCTATCTCATTTTTATCCAGTTTGAAAGACAGAGAATCTGCAACGGCGATTACTTCCTGGGGAAATGACAGGGCAAATCCACTTTCTGCCAGCAGCCCTTTCATGGCCGCGTCATTTTCATCTTCAGGGCGCATGATCCCTACGATCTCCCCGATGGGTTTCTTGTCGCCCTTATCCCATTTCACCAGTTTCGCGATGACCCTGTCTTTGTTTTTGGCGCCGGCCAGCTTGTTCAGGGGTATGAACAGGTCAGGCATCGGTTTGTCTGTATCGGGGATAAAGAAAGCAAAATTCGTGGCGAGCTGCAGGTGACCGACAAATTCGGTCTGTTTGCGGTGAATCACATCGGTGATCCGGCCTTCCTTTCTTTTGGTGGAAGCGCTCTCGCGGA
>Ga0206919_1045_pt1 | contig 29653 bp, 26 predicted proteins | sample Alteio_BWOrgHeat_67_FD_152962 | JGI IMG/M metagenome (GOLD analysis project Ga0206919, IMG submission 152962) | Enriched cells from forest soil in Barre Woods Harvard Forest LTER site, Petersham, Massachusetts, United States -... | ecosystem: Environmental > Terrestrial > Soil > Temperate forest >... | reverse complement strand
CCACCGAAAATTTAGCGCGCGAAATGGTGACCTTTCGTTCTTCCAATGGCTGGCGCATGACTTCCAAAGCCGAACGCTTAAATTCCGGCAACTCATCTAAAAACAATACGCCGTTGTGCGCTAACGATATTTCGCCGGGTTGCGGATTGCCACCTCCGCCTACTAAAGCCACATCGCTAATGGTATGATGCGGCGAGCGGAATGGTCGTACCGTCACTAATGAATCTGCAACGGATAATTTACCCGCCACCGAATGTATTTTGGTGGTTTCTAAAGATTCATGCAGATTGAGCGGCGGCAGGATAGACGGCAAGCGTCGCGCCAACATCGTTTTGCCTGCTCCCGGCGGACCGATCAATATCACATTATGACCACCCGCCGCGGCGATCTCCAAAGCACGCTTTATATTTTCCTGTCCCTTTACTTCGCTAAAATCGCTGTCGTAATTGCAGAGGCTGTCATAAAATTCTTCGCGGGTATTCACCACTTCGCGTTGTAGTTGCAGGTCGCCGTTAAAAAACCCGGCGACTTCTGTAATGCTTTCCACGCCATAAACTTCGATATCGTTAACAATGGCGGCCTCGCGGGCATTTTGTTTGGGAAGGATAAACCCCTTAAACCCGTCTTTACGCGCCTGTATAGAAATGGACAAAGCGCCTTTAATGGGTTGCAAGGTACCATCCAAAGAAAGCTCACCCATGATCAGAAACTTATCCAGGTTTTCTGCTTCCATCTGGCCGGAAGCAGCCAGTACGCCGGCAGCGATGGTGAGATCGTAAGAGGAGCCCTCTTTTTTAATATCCGCAGGTGCCATATTCACCACTACCTGCTGGCGCGGCATCCGGTAGCCGCAATTTTTTAATGCCGATTCAATACGGAAATAACTTTCCTTAACGGCAATATCCGGCAGGCCGACAATGAAGTATTTGGTGCCGGCGGCAATATTTACTTCAACGGTAATAGTAATGGCCTGGATGCCGTAAACCGCGCTGCCGAAAGTTTTAACTAACATGGATAAAGGTTAACCGCCCGAATTTAGTAAAAATTGTGGTTTAAAAACCAAACGGGCCGGTACCGCTTTCGCAGCCCGGCCCGGGGAATTGTGTGAAGTTTGGGTTGTTAGATCGTGAGTAAAAAGATACCACAGGTAATGATGATATTCACCATGAGCATCATTGCCCATTTATTTTGATTGTGACGGCCGATCTTAAAAAGACGATCATTTAGTCTTTCGAACCACCTGTTGTTCAATAATATGTAGTAGTTCAATACCATTAAAATGGTTTCGCCAAAGAGCACCGTCAACGCGAAGTAATAGCTTAACGTTATTAAATGAAACTTGATGATCAACTCTGTTGACAGCATGCCCAACGTAAGCAGGACGGTCATTAAAAAGCTGATGTTAAACAACGATTTGAATTTAGGCAACCTGCCCTGTCCGAAATTTAGGTAACTCCACCTGTAAAACTTTACATAAATGGATTGATAAGATGGTAACATGGCTAAACAGTTTAAGGTTAATAACTGCGCGGCTTTATGGTGCCGCTATATTTTATTAACACTAATATAGAACATTGTTTTAATAAATTTAAAAAAACAAAACAATGTATAAGATATTTTACAATTCACCAAACATTGTTACATATCTATCTGGGGTATGTAAACCCCGGAGGGCCGGTTACTGCGAAACTGCCAAGCAGTTTAACATCCGGGTCGACCGAGAGAGAACCGGGCTTGCCGGTTTTTATTTTAGTGACTTTTTCACTTACAGGAACTGACCTTTGTTGGCCGTTGATGACTAAATCAATATTGAATACAAACGGTGTCGCCTGTTGCTGAGTGATGGTTAGGTTACCCGAATTACCGTCCTCACCAACCACCCATTGAATGTCAAGGTTGGGCGTGCCCGGTGTAAACAGCCATTGTTTGAAAAATGGTTTCAAATCATCGCCACTGGCTTGTTCCATTACCCTGCGGAAGTCATCGGTACCGGCATTGCCGCCGTTGTATTTGGCATAATAAGCACGAATGCCTTTCCAGAAGTTGTTATCGCCTATTTTATTACGCAGCATGTGCAGCACCCATCCGCCTTTTTGATAGCTATTGGCATTTAACAGCGCCATCAGGTTATTTTTTTTAGTGGTATCCACCACCGGCGTTTTACTACGGCGCTCGAAATTCAAGACTGTAACACGGTCTTTTCTCATCCGTTTTTTTAATGTGTCGGGGCCGTATTTATTTTCCAAATAATAGTTAGTCATATAAGTGGCAAAACCTTCGCTTAGCCATAGGTCACAAAAATTATCCTCGCCGGCTGCATCGCCAAACCATTGATGCGCAATTTCGTGGGCCATTAACTCTTCGATGCCTTTATCGCCTACCGAATTCTCGAAATAGAAAATAGCGCTGGCATTTTCAAGGCCGCCGTAGCGTGTTTTTGATTGCACGTTGGCTAATTTTTTATAAGCATACGGACCAAACTTGCTGATGTAAAATGGCAATATCTCTTTAGCTACGGAATAGCTTTTAAAACCGACCTCCTTGTTTTCGGGAAATACGTAAGTATAAACCGGGATGCCATCCGGGGTACCGGGATTATCAATAGCAAAATCGGCCACACCGATCACGAATATTTTAGAAGCCAGCTGTGCTGTTTCTTTAAAATGCGTTGTCTTTAAATCATTGCCAATTGCCTTCTCGTCTATTTTAATACCGTTGGCTACTACCTGGTAATGTGCCGGGGCGGTAATGATAAATTCAAGCGAGGCTTTATCGGCAGGATCATCCACACAAGGCAGCCAGTTATGCGCCCGGTTGGGCCAGTTATCGCCAAAAAAAGTACGGTGCCCGAATTTATTGGCCGATATGATCAACCCATCTGCAGGTATACCCGAATAGCTAATATTTATGGTATGTATGCTTGCAGCTTTGGCCGCCCCATCAATAATCAATGATTCATTTTCCTGGCTAAATTTCACTTCTTTGCCATCCTCTTTTACCGACGACACCAGCATACCCTTACCCGCATTTTGCTTTACCAGGTCGAGCTTAAAGCTGCTTACCGCTTTCAGAAACTTAATGCTGATAGCTGCATCTCCTTTGATCTCATCGTTCGCGTCGCTTAGTTGCAATTGGTAGGTGTAATGCTGTACATCAATAGCCGAACCCGGCACCTGGGCCTTAACAACGGTAGTTAAAAGAAGAATAGCGAAAAGCGAAGTGAGCGATCTGTGTTTCATAACGAAAGATACAACTCCGGGTGGCTATCAACAAATAAACCTGCTAAAACAGCGTAGTCTGTTTACCATCTCTCGGCACAAACAAACTAAAATCATGCGGCGGCATTTCGCGCCCGGCCATAAAACGGTTGCAGGCCATTTTAAACAGCTGGTGGATAGATTGCGCTACATGCCCTTCGCCGCTCATGCGGCGGCCAAATTCGCTGTCATTCAAACTCCCGTTATGGCAGGCTTTGATCATGTTCAAAACCTTTTCGGCGCGGTCCGGGAAGGCTTTGTGTATCCAGTCGGTAAATATCTCGCCAATACTGCCGTTCAACCTTACAATGGTAAAACCTGCCGACAGCGCCCCGCGGTCTGCGGCGGCTTTAATAATATCGGGTATTTCGTTGCTGTTTAGCCCGGGAATAATCGGCGCGGCCATTACCCGCACCGGCGTGCCTATGTTTGACAGTTTTTCTATCACCCCCAAACGCCCGCTGGCGGTTACGGTGCGCGGCTCTAACTTTTGGCGCAGTTGTTCATTTAGTGAGGTAATTGAAAGATTTACATGTACCAAATTAAGTTTAGTCAGTTCGCTAATGATATCCATATCGCGCAGGATGACGTTGTTTTTTGTGATGATGCTTACGGGATTGCGATATTTAAGAAAGACCTCCAACAAACCACGGGTTATTTTCAGCTTACGTTCAATGGGTTGGTAACAATCTGTATTGCCGGACAGCAGGATGCTCACCGGCTTATAATTCTTCCTGTTAAAATAATCTTCCAGCAATTGCGGCGCATTACGCTTTACAATGATCTTACGTTCAAAGTCAAGCCCGGCGCTAAAACCAAAATATTCATGTGTATTACGTGCATAACAATAAATGCAGCCGTGCTCGCATCCCTGGTAAGGGTTAATAGAATACATGTGCGAGAGGTCGGGACTGTTGGATTCGCTGACGATCTTCTTCGGTGTTTCTTCAAATAGTTGCGTCCATGCGTTTTCCAGCATCGGTTCATCTAAACCTTCTATATGGTCGAGTACATACTTGTTTTTTAGGAACTTATTATGCGTATTAACCTGCGCTCCCCTCCCTTTAAAAAATTCGTTATTTTCCTCATGCGACATACAACAAATTTGCTAATATTATTAGCAAAAAGCAAGCATCAACACAAAATTATTCGATGCCTGTTAATTGCACATGCGCCAGTTTTTACAACGCCTGCTCACCAAACCTGTAGTTAATCTCGCCAATAAATGGTCGTCAAGACCAGATAAGCGGCGGGTTGACCAGGCTTTGACCGACCTGTATAAAACCATTAAAAGCGGCAATGAAAAAGCCGGGCTGCTCATTGATTTTGATCCGCAAAAAGACAAGTTTGTTATTTTATCCGACCAGCATAAAGGCGCGCGTGACGGCGCAGATATTTTTGCGAAGGCGGCGAATAACTACCTGGCAGCGCTTGATCATTATAACCAGCAGCAGTTCTTCTACATCAACCTGGGCGACAGCGAAGAGCTTTGGGAAAACCTGATCATTACCATTAAAAAGCATAACCAAAACACTTTTGATAAAGAACAGCTCTTTCTCAAGCGCAATAACTTCATTAAGATTTTCGGTAACCACGACCTGTATTGGGCCAACGACCCTTTGGCCGGCATCAACCTACAGGAAGTTTACGGGCAGCAGGTGAAAATACACGAAGGCGTGGTGCTCCGGACCAAAGTAAATAACCAAAAACTGGAGATTTACATGACCCACGGCCACCAGGGCGACCTGCAAAGTGATGGCAACTGGTTCAGTAAATGGTTTGTGTCTGACGTTTGGGGGCCGCTGCAATCTTACCTGCATATCAACCCGAATACACCCTCAAATAACGACGAATTAAAAACCCTGCACAACCAGATCATGTACGAATGGAGCGCTAAGCGAAAACATATTCTACTCATCACCGGGCATACGCACCAGCCGGTGTTTCGTTCGCTGACGGAACTGGAAACACTTTATGAAAGATTAGACGACGCCAAAAAAGACAATAAGCAACCGGTAATAGCCAAACTGAGCCAGCGCATTGATGAATTGCACATACGCTCTAAAAAACCGCCGAGCTTTAGAGGTTATTTAGATACTTATTTTAACAGCGGCTGCTGTTGTTTTGACGACGGCGATATTACCGGCATTGAAATAGAAGATGAATGCATCCGCCTCATTAAATGGCAATACAACAAGCAAAAGAAAAGCGAACGCGTGGTATTAGAGGAATGTAAACTGGCCGACCTGAAACTGGAAGATCACCGCAAGTAAACGGCATCATCTTCACCTTCCTGGTCCAGCACTACATCAATATGCTGCTTAATGATAGTTGAAAGTGCAATGCCCGAATAATCAGTATTGATAGGAAAGCTCTTATGGTTACGGTCCACCAACACTACTGTACGTAATTTCTTTAAAGGCGCGTTCAGAAACACGCCGAAGCCATAAGCCAGGGCCTTACCGCTGTTTAACACATCATCCACTAAAATCACCACTTTGCCATTGCATTCGCTGATATCAAAATCTGTTTTGGCGCTCAGGATGGTAGCGTTACGGTCAACATCTAACGTAAGCAGTCTGCTTTTAAAGGGCGCCTTTTCATCTAAAATAGCTTTTAAACGTTTAGCAATGTTGGTGCCGCGCGGCAGCATACCGGCAATCAGTATTTCTTTTTCGTCGAAATTGTCTTCCAGCAACTGGTAGGCAATTCGATCGATCTTTTGCTGTATCTGCTGTTTATTGAGGATGAGAAGCTGCTCGGCCATCGGTTTTAATTTCCAGGCACTAAGTTAGGAGTCTATTTCGATTTTTCCTTCATCGATTTATTGATCTCCTGCAGTTGCTTGAAGATACCCTCCGTATCGTAGTCAGAAAGCAGGATGTTATAATCTTTCCAGAACTTGGAACTCACATCGCTGCTATGCGCGTTGATATTATCGTTACGGCTCAGCGCCGAACTAAACGATTCTTTAGCGGCTGTATCAACCGAAGTCACCTGGTAATTGAATTTAATGCTGGCATCCATCTCGGCATTTTGCGCGGGTGCATCCAAATATAAAAGGTGGTCGCCCGAAACGCTCGACAATACCCATTCCTGCCCGATCTGCTGGTAGCCAACAATGGTATGGCTCTGTTTCATTGTCATACCGAGATTGCTCATGCGCACAATAGAGCGTTTTATAAAACCATTCAACCCCATGTCGCCTTCCTGCGACGGGCTTGGCGTAAAGTCAAAATAAATAAAGGCATCTGTTTTTTTGTCGATATATATACGCCCACGATAGATCTCATCTTTTTCGCCGGGCTTTTCTTTGAAGTCCACCTGGTATGCCTCGTGACCTTCAAAATCTACTACATCTGTTACTTCAAACTTATGCTTTTTGATCCCTTCATCGCTTAAAAAACCGGAAGCCGGCCGGTGGTTAATAATATCTTCTTCGAATACCGAATTAGGCCGCTGACCTAATTCCACAAAGCTAAAATCGCGGTCGTTTTTTTCATTGCGGGCGCGAACCAGTTTAAACTGATCGGCACGCGCATCGGCATAGCCGAAATTGTAAACATCAAAAACCGCTTCTGATAGTTGCAGCGGACCTTTGTCATTAAAAGCATAAAGGCGGTAAAAGCCGCGCAATATATGTCCGTGATTAATATAATTTTCGGGGATACGGGAGATAGCCTTTTGCAGGATCTTATCGGCGTCGTAATAAACAATGGTAACCTCGCCCAACTCGCGCGAGCTTTTTTCTAATTCAAAGGTCCTATCAACTGCATCACGCAGTGATGACAGGGGCAGCATTTGTGTTTTTAAGCCGATGCTGGATATTTTCAAGGTATCATTCGCATTGGCAGCAGGAACGATCAAAGCAAACATACCGGAGGCATTTGTAGCCGTGCCAATGCCCGTATTGCCGATACGCACGCTGGCTCTCGGCAGGGGTTGATGATCGTCAGCAGAAACTACTTTACCGCTAATGGCAAAACTCCCCTGCTGCGCTTTGACAGCGCCGGAGAAGATCATCAACAAAGCCATCGGCACGATGATGCGCCAATATTTTGCTTTGTATAGGCTGGTTGAAATATGTTGCATAACTAACAGGGGTTATTGCTTAAAGATAATGAGCAATATTGATTAATTAAACTAAAGTCGACGACAGCTGTGAGGCAATAGACCAACGACTGCTTTCTGACGATACAAATTATCGCCAGCGTTCTAAAAAGCCGGCAAAAGCATCGCGGTACGCATCAGAAACCGGTAACATCAGCTTATCAATATAAACCGTGTTCCTGGTAACCGAAGTCACCTTATCCAGCGAAACTATAGTCGATTTATGAATGCGCATAAATTTATTCTTCGGCAGCTTTTCTTCCAGCGCCTTCAGGGTGATCAACGACAGTATGGGTTTCGCGGGTTCTGTCAAATGGATCTTGGCATAGTCTTTTAATCCTTCTATGTAAACAATGTCGTTGGTAGGTATTTTAACCGTTTGAAATTCCACTTTTAAATAGATATAATCATCCTCGACGGCAACCTGCGCCGGCTGCCTGGTTTGCAATTGCACCAGGTTAACTGCTTTGTTGGCACCGCGCATAAACTCTTCATAGCCGAAAGGCTTGAGCAGGTAATCTACCACATCCAACTTGTACCCCTCTAAGGCAAACTGGTCAAAAGCCGTGGTAAAAATAATGAGCGGCGTATGCTGCGTTTTACGCCCCGACAGGATGCGCGCCAGTTCAATACCGCTCAGGTCGGGCATTTGTATATCCATGAAGATCAGGTCGACCTCATTTTCGCTGATAAAGCGCAGACCCTCGATAGCATTTGAAAAACCGCCTGCTAATTTCAAAAACGGCGTTTGCGAAATGAAGCGAGTGAGCAGGTCAAGTGCCGGTGGTTCGTCGTCTATAGCTATGCAGTTTAAGATCATAACACCAGTTTAAGTTTTGCTTCAAATTCCGTTTCGCTGATCATGCCCGTTGATAGCGTGTATTTTCCCGGGTAAAGCAGCTGCAGCCGCCGGGTAGTATTCAATATGCCAATTCCGTTGCTTTCGTCTTCGTTCACAGATCGCTTTTTATAAACCGTATTCCGCGTAATTAGTTCCACACTATCATCATGCTGCAATATCCATATGGAAATATAACCTTCTTCAATGCCGCTGGTGCCGTGTTTAAAGGCATTCTCTACGAACGGCAAAAACAACATCGGGGCAATCATGGCTTCATCACCCCGCTCCTGCAGTTTGACCAGTACCGATGTCTTTTTACTGATGCGCAGTTTCATCAGCTCCACATATTCGCTAATAAAGGCAATCTCTTTGCTGAGCAGTGTGTGGCGCCCGGCCGCGTCATACAACACATACCGCATCATTTTTGAAAGATTGGTGATGGCGGTGCGCGCCACATCGCCGTCCGACAGGGTGTAAGAGTAGATAGTATTCAGCGTATTAAAAAAGAAATGCGGGTTGATCTGCGCCTTTAGCAAAGTAAGTTCAGTAGAGGTTTTTTCCTGTTCCAGCTGTTGGCGCAGCGTAACCTCTTGCTGCCATTTTTGTATAAAGCTGATGGTGACGCCTAAACCTACCATCAACAACATCATACCCGGTACAAAAGTGTCAAAACGGTTAGGGTGATCGGGGCGGATATGCTGGAGATGCGGCCCGCGACGGGGAAAATCGTGCATATCAAATGGCGGATGATCGGGGGTAAAGAACGGCCTGTTCAAATCAAACACAGACAGGATCAAATTATTAAGTGCGGTTGCTGCGCAAACGAGCAACACCGCCAATAAGATGTATTGCCCGATTTTGCGGTTGAACAAAAACCTGGGCGTCAGTACATACAAATTCACGTAAAAGGTTTCTATCAGCAACACCAACAGGATGGTTTGCCGCACCCAAAATCCGCGCGGCATTACTACATCCATTCCGGGCGGATGTGCATATAACACGCCGCCGGCCAGTATTGACCAGCAAATCACATGCACCAAAATAACAACATGGCTTTTCTTTAACACACTCATCTTTGCTTATTTATCCGGCAATAATAAATATACGCCGCCGGAGCCAAACTGCCTAATCGTCCATTTCGGGTTTATAATCGACGAGCGGCTTTTTATGCGACTATTTCTGCCGACTACCTGCTCTCGTCGATTACTTCGGGCAAATGGTCTATCGCATTTTTAACATTAAAATAAGCTGACTTCCTTTGGTTAAGTTTTAAAGACAGACAAGATGAAAAAGACCCCTATTGCAATAATGCTATGTCTGCTGATGGCCCAACAAGGTTTCAGCCAGGCAGACAAACTAAAAAATGTACAGGAAAGCAGCCTGCAACCACCGGTAAATGTTAAGGTGGACGGCAACCTGAAAGAGTGGAACGACAAGTTTGAGGCTTATAACAAAGCCACCAAACTTTACTACACCCTAAGCAATGACGATAACTTCCTGTATTTGGTTGTAAAATCAACCGATGCCATTAACAATAATAAGATAGCTGCAGGCGGCATCACTCTTATTGTAAATACCGAAGGCAAGAAAAAAGACAAAGATGCTTTTAGCATCACTTACCCCGTAGTAACCCGGCGCTTCGGCGGTCCCGGCGGTGGCGGACCAGGAGGCCCTCCGGGCGGTTTTGGTGGCGACCGCGGGCCCGGCGGCTTTGGAGGCGACCGCAACAGGAACCCGGGCCAGGATTCTGCTTTTATTGCCGCGCAGCACAAGCAAACCTTAGCAGCAGCCAAAGAAATTAAGGTAGCCGGCTTTAAGAGTATTACAGACTCCATGATCTCGGTATATAACGAGTATGGCGTAAAAGCCGCTATTGGCTATGATGCCGCCGGTAACTATGATTACGAGTTGGCCATCCCTTTAAAGTTGTTGAACCTGAGCACCGACAATGCCAAAGAGTTTGCCTACGATATTAAAGTCAACGGCCTGAGCGGTATGCCGTTTGGCGATCGCAGGCCCGACGGTGGCGGCGGTCCCGGCGGAGGCGGCCCTCCGGGTGGCGGTGTTGGAATTGTTACCAGCGATGGTGGCGTTCGTGGCGGTCCTCCGGGCGGTGGCGGCGGCGATGCCGTTCGTTTTGGCGGTCCGCCCCCGGGCATGCAGGAAATGCTCTCGCCTACCGATTTCTGGGGCAAATATATCTTAGCAAAAAAATAAGTCAGTTAATACAGTTTATAGTAGAGTCCCCGAAGCCGGTTCTTTGTGTCAAGCAAAGGCCGGCTTTACTGTTGGTATTCAAAAAAAATCAAATTCTCTGCGCCTTCTACCTTTAGTTCCAATGGTTTAAATCCGGCTTTTCCCAATACGCGTTGCGAGGCAATATTTTCGGCGACAATGATCGCAGCAATGGTAGGTTGGCCCATATGCGACAGGGCATAGTTAACCATGGCAATCGCCATTTCGGTGCCTATTCCCTGGTTCCAGTATTTTCTTTCAATGCTGTAGCCCAGTTCGCCTTTGGTGGCATCATAAAGGAATGGCCGCAGCAGGCAGGTGCCAATAAAATCGCCATCGGTCTTGTTAAAAATCCCCCAGATGCGCAGCTGCGTTTTATCGCCATAAGCAGCTATCGATCTATGAAAAATAGCAATGCGCTCTTCGCGGGCACGCTTTGGAATGTACCGCAGCACTTCTTCGTCGGTATAGTGCGCCAGGAATACCGGTTCTTCTTCCGGTAAAAACTCACGGATAATTAAGCGTGCGGTTTCTGCGATGATTTGCATGATAGTTTCGTCAGCCTGTTTTTTTTATGGGAAAACTAATACCGGCCAAAATACGATTATCAAACTAAACCCATCACAGCAATTTTTTGTCTGCAGATTATTAACCAGTACTTTGCGTTTAGGGTGACGTAAAAAACACCGGTTTTACCAGTACTTCGCGTTTTGGGTGACGAAAAAAAGGCCGATTTACCAGTACTTTGCGTTTTGGGTGACGAAAAAAAGGCCGATTTACCAGTACTTTGCGTTTTGGGTGACGAAAAAAAGATCGATTTACCAGTACTTTCAAAGTACTGAATATAGATAATTAGTTCATTATCAGCTATATAATATCGTACTTACCTCAAAAAGTCACATTTTTCAATATCAAAGAGCAGAAAAAAATAAAAGTCATGCCGAATTCATTTCAGTATCTCCCGGAACAAATTCGGGATGACTGTTTCCGGGCTGCCTCAAGCGTCGCGCTTCAAGCTTATAGCTTCCCTGTCAATAATACAAAATGCAAATCGAACGGCTGGTGACAGCGTTATTCCTCATTCTTCGGGGGCTGCGTGTCTTTTTTGTTTAAGAAAGGGATCTTTTTCCAGATGGACTGATCCAACGGCACTTCAATGCCCTCGTCCCAATTGGTTACGGCGGTAAGATCGCCTTTATGATCCCAGGTTTTCCATACGCCATCTTTAAGGCCGGCCTTAAAATTGCCGTCTTCTTTTAAATTTTTATCGGGGTAAAAAGAAACGTAGTGCCCGTTTAACAACTGGCCGGTATAACCGCCCTGAGTAGAATGTATGACCTTGTTAAAATACCAGAAATAATACCGGTCGTTTTTGATCTTCGGGCTATTTTTTATGGGAAGCAGGTCTGCCGTTATCTCCTGCGTAGAGTCGGTTAAATGGATCTGCTGATCGTATACGTTCTCAGCTACAGGCGCAGGGCGGTTATTGTTTTTAGGGGTGTTATTGCTGAAATATTGCGCATACGAACGCCCGATCCCGCATAGCAAAATAACCAGGATAATTTTTTTCATATCAAATAGTTTCTAATTAGCGGCTATTTGACACACTTGAGCACCAAAGGTTTAATGATACTATATATTTTTAACTATAATATAATTAAATTTCATAGTCATTGCCTGAACCAATGTTTGTCAGCCTTTGTGGCAATTGAGCGATAACAAATTAGGCAGTCGCTTCAAGATGCTTCTCCGTCAGCCGACGGATCAGCATGACAACTGGCGGGAAATCTTATCAACCAAAAGGTTCCTGCAGTGATTTACTTGGCTGCGAAAACCACTTCGGGCCCTCCTCCGTCATATAGGCGCAATCCTCTAAACGCACGCCAAATTCTCCAACAATGGCTATCGTCGGTTCAACGCTAAAACACATACCCGGCTGCATCAATAGCTGATTGCCTTTTACCATATTGCCCCATTCATGGCCGTCCATACCTATACCATGCCCCGTGCGATGCGGCAGTCCGGGTAGTTTATATCCCGGGCCAAAACCTGCATCGGTAATTACTTTCCTGGCAGCGGCGTCTACTGTTTCGCAAGCAACGCCCACCTTTGCCGCATTAAAACCTGCCGCCTGGGCCTGTTTTTCGAGCGACCATATTTGTTGCTGTCTTTTTGTTGGTTCGCCAAAGACTATTGTGCGGGTAATGTCTGAAGTATATCCTTCTACCTGGCAACCGCAATCCATTAATACAATGTCGCCCTTATTGAGCTGCTGGGGTTGCACCGTTCCATGCGGAATAGCCGACGCCTTTCCGAACAGGCATAAGGCATCAGCCGCCGTGCCACCCAACGCGGTTTGCGCGTCTGAAATGATCGAAGAAAGCTCCCGCTGCGACATGCCTTCCTTTAAGCGGCCGGCACCGTGCTTGATCGCAGCCAGCGTAATATCGTTCGCTTTTTGCAGCAGTTTGATCTCTGCCGGAGATTTAATTAAACGGCATGGAATGGTTACAGGGTCGGCGCTTACCAGGTTTAAATTCGGTGCCTCTTTTTTGATGCCATCTACGATGAAAAAACGCGTCCTTTCCTCTATCGCCACCGTACCAAAAGTAACACCCGCATTTTTGATGACCGTAGCAATCAACCGGTACGGACTTTCATCTTCCTGCCAGGCGTATACCTCTTTGCCAAGGGTCATCTGCTCGCGCACACGGGCCTCTTCAAAACCGGGGCATACATATTTAACGTCGCCTTTAGCAGGAATAATGGCCACCATCGTTCTTTCGCTGCCATGCCATATCACACCGGTAAAGTAACGCATGGCGGTACCGGCGTCAAGCACCAGCGCATCCATTTTGTTTTCGGTAAGCAGGCGTTGTGCTTTGGCAATTCGCGCTTCCCGCTCTGCTTTCGAAATGGGCACCACATCGGCGGTCATGGGCTTCAGGTCGCCGGTAGCCGCAGTGCCTTCGTTTTGATGGTCTGCCTTGCACGAACTTAAATCGGTCAGCATGCCTGCGGCTAAGGTTACCGTGGTAAGGCCTATAAAATCTCTTCTTTTAATGGTCATAACAGGTTGGTTTGTTGATGATAAAGTTAAAAAAAGAATCAAGACTGTTTACGTTTCCGCAAAGTCTCTCATTGGAGACCCCGCGGAAACGAAAGTGATCTTCAATTTATTTACTCCGATTCAAAACGCCGATTATATGCCTTCACAGACTTTTTGAAATGCCTTAAACCCTCCGCCCAATTAACAATTGCCGAGCCTACAAATGCAGTGGCAACACCTGCAAAAATATAACCTGCTGAATTATTGTGCGCAACGCCCATTGTTGCCACAGTATGGCCACTGCTGTTGTAAAATGCAATTACCGATGCGATGGATGCAACACCCGAAACCCCAACGGATACATAGCTCCACGTCTGGTTGTTTTTAAACTGATCATAAAATACTGCAGAGGGTGCATAAGCCTTTAACCTGACCGCTACGTCTTCGCGGGTTACCAGCTTACCGCCGATGGTATATGCATATATCGTATTATTGGCAGTTTGAATTGGGATAAGTTTAATAATGCTATCAGGCTGTGCCGGTGATTTAACGGTTTGCTGGCCCTTTACTAAAAGGGCGGCAACCAACAATAAAGCGGTTAACAAAAATTTGGTTTTCATTTTGATTTAGTTTTATGATAAGAAATTGATGTGAATAAATAATATCCGAAGGTTGGCCGCATCACAATTTATGACGCATAAATTCCGTGTAAATTCTCCTGAAGAAGGATTTACATTACTGGAATACCAGGAAGGGAAAGGATCAGATTCTGAGCGTGCAGAATTTTAGATAATGCTCAAATGGGGGCTCAACAAAAGCCAGTAAATAGTTATATTTTTTTCTGAATACAGCCGGAATAATAAGGCCCGAAAAAATCAGGATTGCGCCAATCAGCAATACGGCCACTACCAGTTTAACCTTCTTTTCGGGAATGGATTTATAAAGGTGTCGCAACAGTGCCTCGTTACTGCTTGTAGCACCAATACTTTCTGTATGAGATGCCGCATTTACAACAGAAAAATTATCACCCGGATTATTTATTGCGATAGTAAAATTACGGGTTGGAAGGCACAAAATATAGGTCAGGCTGACAAAGATATAGATCATCAATATCAGTAATACCAGACATCTATTTATATAACTAATGCCGTTTTTCACCTGTCAGATGCTTATGAATACCTGAAGGTATAGATTTATTCAATATTATTTTAGTAACATGTTTGCTACGATTGATGAAAAACTAAATCAGGAAAAATAAATATCCTTCCCGTTCTTATTTTGGTGATACACCAGCAAACCGGGAAAATCATTTTTTCTTTTTAGCCGCTTTAGCTTCCGGATTGTAGGCGAGGCAAAGTTCTATCCAATATTTAAAATCGATATTGTTGCTCATGCCCTCTTCGCTTACATACACGTAACCCTTCATCGGCCTGCCGCTAAAATCCATCTCCCGGCAACCTGTCTTTTTAATCGCTGCCGCTTGAGCTGCCTCTCCAATGCGGCACATCATTTCATCTTTCACCACACCGACACACATTTTTCCATCTACCATATAACAGACGCCGCCAAACATGTATTTCTCGTCAACGTTGGGTACATTTTCTAATGCTTCGCGAATGCGGTTGCTAAGTGTTTCATTATAAGCCATAAGTTGGTTTGTTGTCTTTGCTATATGTTCATGCCGCCCTAAAATCTTATACTTAAAGACGCTGCAGATACAAACTGTAAATGAGATTTATTTACCCACTTTCACCACCTCTACGTCAAAAACCAGTGCGCTGTAAGGCGGTATATTGGCAGAGGCTTCGCTATCGCCATAAGCCAGGTAATACGGAATAAACAGCCTGTATTTTGCGTCAACATTCATGAGCTGCAAGCCTTCTATCCAACCGGGGATCACCCCTTTTATAGCCGGTAACACAAAAGGCTTTTTGCCAAAGGTACTTTCAACCTCCGCGCCGGTATATAATTTCAGCGCGTAGTTAGTGGTGATCAGGCTGTCGGTAAGGGTTAATTTAGGGCCGCTTCCTTCGCGCAGCACGGTATATTGCAAACCGCTGGGCGTGGTAATTACACCCGGTTGTGTTTTATTAGCCGCCATAAACGCGTCAGATGCCACGGCATTGGCTGCAAATTGTGTCTTGGCAAATTTCAGGGTGGCTTTTAATTTTTGCTCGGGCGTAAGCATAGCCGTTTTCTCTGCCAGCGCATCTTCAATAGCCAGGTTAAACGCCGCGTAGTTTAACGTTTTTAAACCCCGGGCCTTCATGTCTTTGGTGAGGCTTACATTGCGCCTTAAAAACAATTCCATGCCATAAGCATAGCTGATGGAATCCATGGCGTTCTTTAGCGCGGGTTCAACCTTTGCTGCCGGTTTCTTTTTAACAGGATGCTTTTTAGCCTGCGAAAAGCCGGTAAAAGTTATTGATAAACAAAGAAGTGTAAAAACGATAGCTTTCATTTAAATTGCATTAGGTTATCAAATATATCAATTTTTACAGGTTTCCAGTTTTTGTGTATAACGGCTGTCGCTTGTCGCGATCTACCCCCTCAATTGTCGTTTTTACACAGCGTAGAATCCTGGAATGTCTTCGATCTTTGTATGGTCAGTTAAATCAAAACAATTTAAATAACATCTTATGAAAAGAATAATTAAAGGAGCTAATATCTCCGGACCGGTATTAATCATTGCAATGCTTTTGTTTACCGTACTACAGTCTCAGGGACAAAAAATCAAACCTGCTGCCAGCGGCTATGCACCGGTGAATGGCATTAAAGTTTATTACGAAGTATATGGCAAGGGCAGGCCCATTGTTTTGCTGCATGGCGCTTTTTATACTATTGAAATGAACTGGGGACAATTAATACCCGAATTGTCAAAAACAAGAAAGGTAATTGCCATTGAAATGCAGGGACATGGGCACACACCGTTTTCCGACAGAAAATTGTCGCACGCTAATATGGCAAAAGACGTGGAAGGCGTAATGAATTACCTTAAAATTGACAGCGCCGATATTGTAGGATACAGTATGGGCGGCTCTGTGGCCTACAAGTTTGCCATACAGAGCCCTAAACGGGTAAGAAAACTGGTGATCATTTCTTCTACTTATAAAAGCAGTGGCTGGCTGCCCGCAGTAAATAATGGATTTAAAGCTTTGAAACCCGAATTTTTTACCAATACGCCTATACACACCGCATATGATGCCGTAGCGCCCGACAAAACCAAATGGACAAAGTTCCTGGAACAGATGATTGTTTTTGCCGGCGAGCCGTTCGACTTTGGCGACGCTAATATTGCAAAAATTTCTGCCCCGGTTTTGATCATCTCGGGCGACAATGACGGCGTGGATAAAGTGGAGCTGATGAAGACTTACCAATTACTGGGAGGCGGTGTATCTGCAGATCTGCAACCCATGCCAAAGTCGCACCTGGCCATTGTGCCGTTTCAGAGTCATGTAAGCCTGATGACGCAGACGAAAACCATATTAGGTTATATGAATGACTTTTTAAAGTAACATAACCTGTTGGGCATTAAGTGTACCGTTCCACCCGGATGTGAAACACATGGAACGGTATTTTATGCCAACTTGCTACAAATGAAGCATTTAACAAAGCAGCGTGAAACACTTTGAAACAACTTATAGGTCAGTAAAGTTAAGTTTGATTTTTTCTTATTGGATTGATAATCAAATTAATGCAATTTGGCTGTTTTGGGTGATGAAACGGGTTTGTGTGGAACGCATAGGTATGAGTACCGGGCACCACAAGCGGGACGCTTGCGGGAGTGGGGAGCGGGGCTACTCTCCCCCGCCGCGTCATGGCGAGGCACGAAGCAATCCCCGTTATGGTCTGAACCAGGATTTACGGGATTAAAGGATCAACTTGATTTTATTGGTCGTTTTCGTTTAGCCGGGGCCTCATACTGCAAATGCTTCTCTTGTCCCGGTGCAATGTGTATATCACTACCCTGTTCATAGGCTGCGGACTGTAGCTGCGCCGGTTTATCACTGTTATGACGCACCCGTACATCATCCATATTAATGCCCGAAAGATTTTCAATGCCCGCCTCCAGGTTGCCGGGTAAGCCCGGGTCATTTGCTTTCTTTTGAACAGGTTGCGTCGCTTTGCCTGTTGACTTCTGTTTACGTTGTGCCATATCGGTGTTTAATTATTTGCCATTAGCTGATAGTTACGGCTTAGCTAAAGTATACAACGCCGAAAAGTAGGTGGGCGAAATATCATATTCCATACCGTGCGGCACGGCCGAATCGGATGGTGCGGGTGGAGCATCTGTTGCTCTTCCCGAAATAATTTTCGTAGTTTTTAAGTCGATGCCGGTAACCTGTACCCGGTAAGCAAAGGTTCCCTGGCTATTGATCATCTGCCTGACAAATTTTAATGGCAACACCACTTCGCAGGTATACGCTTTTTGATTGTCGACATGCTGGGCGCCTTTAATGCCCAGGTCATTATAAATAGAAACGGATGAATCGGGGATAGACTTTATTCCGGTAATTTTTATTTCCTTCAAATGGTCATTGATCTTCCGGTTGATAGCCATCACCTGCGAATCACTTAATGGAGCGGCGGGCTTTAACGCATAGTTTACCTGCGAAAACAGGAACGGCACAACGGGGTATGTCATGGTAACGGGGGGCATATCGGTCTTTTTTTCAACCGGACTTACAGATAAGCTTAAGCCCCCGGTAACAATCTTTTGAATTACGGCTGCCTCCGTGGCCTTAAAAACAAGGTACAGGTTATCCGCATCATTGGCCATTGTATAATAAATTTCTGTAGCATGATTATAAGCGCTGAAATTTTCGCTCCACTCTTTAGCGCTGCCATCTATTTTCACATTCGCAGGTGCATAAACGCCGGTTTCCTGTTTGTTAGGAAGTTTCTGGGCATCGGCAAAAAAACCGGCGCATAAGAAAAAAAGGATTAACAAAACTGTAGCTTTCATTGACTGGTTTAATAACCAATGATACGCCTTTTCTGTATAATTACGAAATTTTCGTAGATAATTTTCCTTGCCGCCACCAGCGGGACGCTTGCGGCAGCGGGCAAGGTTCTTTACACTTTAAATCGTTACCCATTACCCCGCCGCGTCATTGCGAGGCACGAAGCAATCCCCGTTATGGTCTGAACCAGGATTTACGGGATTAAGGGATTAACTTGATTTTACAGGAGCACCACAAGCGGGACGCTTGCGGGAGCGGGCAAGGTTCTTTACACTTTAAATCGCTACCGATTACCCCGCCGCGTCATTGCGAGGCACGAAGCAATCCCCGTTACTATCTGAACCAGGATTTATGAGATTAAAGGATTAACTTGATTTTAGTGCTTCTCCACCAGCGGGACGCTTTGGGGAGCGGGGGGAAACAGTTTTGTGTGAAACGCATAGGCACGAGTACGGCACGTTATACCTTACCTAATCGCGCCGGGAATGGTGCGGGAAGATGCGTACTCACCCTAATTTAAATAAAATTAAAAACGAAAATCGGTTATTAAATAATAGATTTGATCACTTAATGCCAATTCGGTATGCCAATTAACTTAGACAAACTTTGGGTCTTTCGTATTATTCATATTGATAATTTAAAACATGACTTATCTCATGGCCTTTATTGCAAAAGTGCCAATAAAGCTACGGAAGGATATACATCGATCGGCAGTAAAGATGTAATAGGTAGAAGAGACACTAAGATTGTTAAATGTTACCCAGACCATTTCGTAAACGATTACGTTCCGTTTTATTTTTCGAAGAGAACACCAATGTTATATAACATCATAACGGGTCATGGTATTAAAACTTTTCCACAACGAGATATTATATATCTATGTTGTAAATTCAAAAAATTAGCCAGCGATAAATTTAACTGGTGTTATACAAACGGTAATGCAGCAGTTGCAATTACTAAATTTTTTAGTAATTTTGATGGTATTGATAATGACATAGACTGGCATTCGATTGAAACAACAGATTTCAGAGATGAAAATGCTGATGGTGATGAGGATAGGATTAGAAAAAAACATGCTGAATTTTTGGTAAGGAAGCATGTTCCGGCTAAATATATTGAGAAGATTATCGTACTTGATAACAATACAAAAATTAAAGTGGAAAAAATCCTTCGAGAAATAGATTCAAATATTGATATACTTGTTAACCCTGGGCAAAAATTTTATTTCAGATGAAATATAAAATTGGCAATTTATTAGAGGCCGAAACTGAAGCACTCGTTAATACAGTTAATACCGTGGGTATAATGGGGAAAGGCATCGCTTTGCAATTTAAAGAACGGTTCCCGCATAACTTCAGGGTTTACGCTGATGCTTGCAAAAAAGGCTTGATTAAAACTGGTAAGTTATTAATTGTAAAAGAGCAAACACTCAACGGCAATAAAATCATTATCAACTTTCCTACAAAAACCGACTGGTTTAGAAAATCACAATACAATTATATTGAAGAAGGGTTAAAAGAATTGGCAACTGTAATAAAAGATCATAAAATTAAAAGCGTAGCTATTCCTCCTTTAGGTTGCGGTAATGGCGGCCTAAAATGGGAAAAGGTCAAAGCTTTAATGAACCAATATCTTGGTGATCTACAGAATGTTGATATTACTATTTTCGAACCAAATGATGCTGTTAAGGAAATTCTGCAAAAAGAGGCGATCAAAAAAGATATTGAGTTAAAGCCTGGCCGCGCAATGCTACTTTATGCATTATATCGCTATGAACGTTTGGGCGAGATCGCTAGCATTTTTGCCGCAAATAAGTTGGCGTATTTCCTGCAACAAAGTGGCGAAAACTTAAAACTTCAATTTGTGCCTTATACATATGGCCCTTATGCGCAAGCCGTTGAAAAGGTACTATATGCTCTTAACGGCAAATACCTGAATGGACTTGAACAAATGAAAGCAAGACCGTTTGAACCTCTTAAATTAAATTGGGATAAATATGATGAGGTTGAACGATACATAAAAACGTCGTTATCATCAGAACAAATCCAACGACTAGAGGACTTATTCAAAGTAATCGACGGATTTGAATCAACATTGTCACTTGAGATTTTAGCTTCGATACATTACCTGTTATCAAAGGATCCAAAACTTACTCAAGCAGAGTTATTAAGTCAAATACAAGCCTGGAACGAGCGAAAGAAAAACATAATTAAGGAAGAATATATCGGCATTGCGTTAGAACATTTGAGCAATTATGGTAGATCTCTGAATTTCGCATAATAATTGTAAGTATTATGAAAAGGACACTTACTACGAATTCCAGATTGGTCAATGAGTTGTTCGCAAACTATATTTCAACCTTTGCGGCATTTCGAGAATTGATTAATAACGCTATCCAAGCTCATGCAAAGAATATAAGGATAACTATCAATTACACTGAAAAGAATGAAGTTCATCCTTTAATTATTAAGAAAATTCAAATTGAAGACGATGGGTTCGGGGTTCATATGTCGGATGTCAAATCCAAATTACTTGATATAGGCACAAATAGTAAAGAAGGCGGTAAAGGGATCGGTCGATTTGCCGCTTTTCAAATAGGCCAGAATGTTATTATCGATACTATTGGATTTAGTGAAAAAACAAAGGCGTATTCTAAGGTGCTAATTCCACTATCTGCAGATATTTTTAGCAAAAACTTGAACGTTTCCGAAATAGAGCTAGAAACAACAGAAAAAGAGCTAAAAGGGAATCACAACACTTATTACAAGGTAACAATTAGTGATCTTTATAATTCCATTATAACAGATCAAGAACCTAAAAAGAAAATCATCGACAAATTCCTTAAGGATAAAATTGCTGATGCAATATTTGAGCAATATCCATTTAAGGTTTTCAATAAAGATGTTAATTTTTATATCAACGGAACACTAATTGATCCTTCTGATTTCATCATTGGAACTCCCGAAAAGAAAATTATTGTTTATACAGATAAACGCGGAGCGAATCACAAGGTGAATTTCGATTTTATTCAGATCAAGAATTTGGATAAAATCAAGGTATTTATGACTACGAAAAATGCTGGAATTCAAACTGTTGCAAATGGATTTGAATACGACGCTTACTGGCTTAGTCCTAAAATAGGCGGCTGGTTTGTCTATATAGGCTCAGATACCTTAACACCTGACATGTATAGGAATGTTGACCTCGATGGTTTAGATGAAGGAATTAAACATTATAAAGATTTTCTAAAAAGCGAGTTAAATGATTTTTTTAAAATCAAAAATTCAGAATTCGATAATTTCTCTTCCAAACTGAAGAATGATGAATTTTATCCATATAAGGAAAAAGCTAGTTCAGAAAGTAAGGTTCTGCTTTTCGACAAATTGGCTTTTTTAGTTGAGGATAAGTATCAATTATTAAATGAACAGAATCGCCTTCGCGAAATTATCTATCCACTTATAGATCGTACTATTTCCAATGGTGAATTAGATAAAATTTTAAAGAACATATTAAAACTTAATACCAAGTTTATCAACAGGTTCTCATCGCTACTGGAGAAAACAGAACTAGAAAATATTATTGAATTTTCGGACAAAGTTGCGATTAAATTAGAGGGGGTGGATTTTCTTGAAAAGCTAGTTTATAGCGAGATTTCTCAGAATGTAAAAGAAAGAAAAGAACTTCATAAGTTTTTGGAACACATGCTTTGGGTATTCGGAGAAGAGTACCAAGATTCTACTCGACTTCTTTCCGATAAAGGCCTGGAGAAAAACTTACTGGAATTGCGAGAAAAGACATTGATCTACAAGCAATCTAAATCTGACGATAATTCGAATGAACTAATTGACAAAACAACTAAATCAATAACCGATTTATTCATGTATAGCGAAAAAATATTAGATATGAATAAGCGGGAGGTTCTTATTGTAGAATTGAAGGCCCCTAAGGTAAAGATTAGTCGTAAAGAACTCGATCAGGTGATGAAATATGCCCAGGAGATTGAAGAAATGGGTGTATTTCCAGATAGGTTAAATTATAAAATATTATTAATTAGTTCAGAAATTAACAAGCATGCCAAATTCGATATAGTGGGTCGTCAAAAAAATCAAGAAAACCCGTATTTCTATTTCAAGAATGAACGTGGAAATATCGAAGTATGGGTAATTAAATGGTCTGACTTACTAGAAAATGTCAAGAGAAAATTAAAGTACATGTCAAATATACTTCATATAAAAGACGTTGATGTGAAAGAAAAAGCACAGCGAGATTTTGAAGATATTGATTTCGGAAAAGTATCTTCGACTCTCAAAAAAGTAGCAGTATAGGTTTACTCCCGCAACCACCCTACTCGGAGCAAATCCCCTAAATACTCCCAAACGCATCGCCTGCGGCGCGGTAACCCTGGCTAACGGCGCCGGTCCAGCTTTGGTGGCCGTTTAGCTCAGAGTGGCCAATGGCAATGCGGCCATACTTTTGCATAATAATTTCGCGCGGGGCGGGTTGCCCGTTTACGCCGTAATAAAATCCGGGCTGTTGCACTACCCGGGCGTGGCCCCAGCGGTTAAGAATAATGCCGGCAATATCACGGTCGGGCCTGAAGCCATAAGGGCCAAACTGCTCCAGCATTTGCCGGCGTATCTGCCGCTCATAATCAAAAAAGGTGGTATTCAGTATTTTGGTGCGGGCATTTACTACCTGTTGCTTCAACGGCAGGCCGGGTGTATAAACGCCGGTATAAAAAGTGAGGACTGCGGGTTGGTCGGGGTGCAGCGGCGCGTGGTTATCGCCGGGCGTAACCATTTGCTTACGTATATTGCACGAAAAGCCAAACCCGTCGCCAAACCATTGCGCGGCCGTAATGCCCTGTTTGTACATAAAGCGCCAGTTGGTAAGCGCAATATTGGCCACCAGCGCCGGGGCATGGTTAAACTGCGCATAAGCCTCCGCGTGTTTCGGCGGCAGGTCGGCAATTACATGGCGGTTAACAGCGCCCGAGGAGGCCATCACTACCGAGCGGGCCTTGAGCTGGTACAATTTGCCGCCGCGCTCGTACATAATATTTACATACTGCGCACTGCCGGGGTCGCCGTCATGCGCTACCCGGATAACGGTCGAATTGAGCCGCATCCTGACGGGCTGCCCGTCTGCATCCAGTTTATTAAAGTTCACGTGCTTATTGCTGATGTCGTCAAAAGTGTTTTCGCCCTCAATAGCACCCGGAATGATGGCCTTCACGAAATAGCGGGCAATGGTAGTATTGCCGCCCGGGAACGACAGCGATAACGACTCGCCGCTTTTACCGCGCGACCTGCCCATGCCCGGCATCCCGATCTGGTTGGCAGCAAAGGCCGAGATCACATCCGGGCTGGCGCCATTGATGAGCCCCACCACCGGTTCGGTATATCTGGTCACCTCCGGCGATAGCTTCAGCACTTTTTCCAGGTAATCTTTATAGGTCATGCCGTCTATCATCCGCATAAAAGCCTCGTCGCGCACGCCGGTATAATTATAATAGCGCCAGGTGAGCAGGTCCTTTTTTACATCGGCGGGATAAGGCGCATCCTGCAGGTCATTGCGCCACATATTATTCACAAAGCCCGGCGATTTAACACCCTGGCCCTTATTAAAATAATAACCGATGTCCACTAATGATTCGGCGACACCCGTCATGTGGGCATAGTTATCCAACCCGAAGGCTAAGGGCTTGAGGGATGGGTCCCAGGTTTGGTATTCAAACTCACGGGGGATGTTGAGCTCTTCATATAGCTTCGATGGTAATGCGTTCGAGTTTTTTGACGGCACACCAAAATCATTAGACCCCTGCGGACCCACCAGGTGTTTACCATTCACCATAAATTCGTTGCATTTGGCTACCCCGCCAAAAATGGCGTGGTTCTCCAAAATCAAACATTTTTGCCCGGCAGCCGCATTCTTTTTAAAGTAATGCGCGGCGCTCAATCCGCTTAAACCACCGCCTACAATTACCATATCGTACACCTCGCCGGTATCTGCGGGCGCCATAGCCGGGCTGTTGTATTTACCGTCGCGCATGCGGTGCCCGGCTTCCATCACGCTGCGCATATTGCCGCTGGCCCCGGCGTAATCGCCCACGGCGCCGTACCCAAACCACGCATCTTTTTTTATAAGAGGCGCCGCAGCCATAGCCATCAATGGCGTGGAGGATGCCAGCAGCATACCACCGGTGCCTATGAGCGTGGCGTTTAAAAAATCGCGGCGGGTAATGTTGGTGCCTAACCCTAATTCCCCGTCAATATCTTTTGGTGATTTCATGTACAGCTAATAAAGCTGTAATTTAAGATTTTTGTCCGGAAGATGGGTAAGTTGCCTTAAACCATGGATGAAATTGAGCATGTTAGTCCGGATGTCCCATCTCGGACTTTAACATATGCAGATTTGCAATCTACGAAAAGCAGAAAGCCTTTAGCGAAAAGCTAAAGGCTTTCTGCTTTTCACCAGTCGCTTTTACGAGATATCCGAAGTCTGAGACTTCGGATATTATATGTCTGTAGTCTGAGACTACAGACAACGGGGATAAATTGTATATTTGATAGACTAGCGAACAGCTTTTGGGTTACTAAATTAATTGCACAATGTCTTGAAAAAGATGTTAAAGATGGATCACTATCAAACGATGCTAAAACTATGTATGTTTGGCACACCTATTTTCACCATACTTGTAGCTATCTGTGCTTTCGGTTGGAATTATTATGGACAAAAAATAAAAGAGGCTGAAGGCATAAAACAGAATAATATATCATCAAGAGACACTTTTCAATATAAAAAAAATGTTTACAACATCGGTGGAGATTTGGTATATGGGGATAAGAAGACGGTAATTAACACAGATTATAGTAACAATAAAAGATTAAATGAGGCATTCGAACACTTGAAAAGCTCTGATTATATCCAGCGAAATATTGCTATTGACTATATAATCAATAATTTCCCAAAAACACTATCCGAAAATCAGATAAAAGACATAATAGAAGTTAATCCTATTTCAGCATCAAATCTTTCGGAAACTCAAAGCAAATTATGCTATTTACTGGCTAAGCAAAAAAAGTCTATAAGCATTGAAAATTACTTTAAGCAAATAATTTCTTACGATGCTTCAAATTCAATTGCTTGGCATTATTTATTAAGAAAAGATGTCGGAATCGACTTGCCTTATGTTTTTTCCGTAATTAAAGATAAACCCAATCATTGCATTAACTATTCAAATATAGTTCAATATGCTATGGATATTGATGACGGTTATGTTTGCACTCAGCTATTAAACTCTCATGACCTGATAAACTTTCTAATTAACAACGTAGATGAAAAAGACTATGTTAAACGAAGCTATGACTGGATAAATAAAATGATTGAAAGAAAACCGGGCTATCAAAAATACAAAAACACATATTTCTTCGAGGCTGTTCATTTTGAATAGCGCTCGTAATTCTCGGCAACAAATTTATATGAGATAAAAGCCTCAAGTATAAACTCGAGGCTTTTGGCTTTAACAGTTTAACATAATACCGAAGTCTGAGACTACAGACAACAATTGGTTACCAGTCGCTTTTGCCCAGGTCAATATCATTATAAAAACGCCAGTTGGTTTTAAAGTCTTTATCCAGCGGCTGGTTGGTCATAATGGCCCTTATCATTTCAATTGGCATGGCATTTAAGTGCATAATGGTATCATGAAATTGCTTCTCGGTCATTTTATGCTGTTTCACTACTAATTCCTGCCGTAATGCGTAAAACTGCCGCCCCCCGGTAAGGTAAGACAATTGATAAAGCGGCGGATAGCTGCCGTTAAATGAGCGGCGCACTTCGCCTTCGGCATTGGCGCGTTCGTGTCCTACGCGGTCAACCAAAAAGTCTATACATTCCTGTGGCGTCCATTTGCCCAAATGGTAATTAAGCGAGAAGATGATGCGCGCGCAGCGGTGCATGTGCCAGAACAGCATGCCGATGCGGTCCTCTGGTGATGCCGGGAATTTTTTATCCCATAAAAGCAGCTCCCAGTACAGCGACCACCCTTCCGACCAAAACCCCGACGGGTAATCGCGGTAGGTGCGGTACCGCTGTTGCATATAATATTCGAGCGTATGGCCGGCAATTAGTTCGTGGTGCACGGTGGCCCTTGAAAAATGCGGATTGTTGCCGCGCATGCTCATCAGGCGCTCGTCCTCGGTCATGGTATTGGTAGGATACGATACGTCCAAATTAACACCGCCCAAAAAGAACGGACTGGTTAACTGGCGCTCGGGCGACATCATCTCCATGCCCCAGGTTTCATCGGCAATGGCCGGTATGGTGATCAGGTCGTGCTTCTTTAAAAAATCGATAGATTCATTATAAAGCCCCAGGATCATTTCGGGTTGTTTACCTGCGGGGACGTAACTGTTCTTCACTTTTTCCAGGGCCGCTTTCCAGTCGTTGCCAAAGCCCATGTCTTTTGAAGCCTTCAGCATTTCCTTGTCGCACCAGGCAAACTCCTTATTAGCAATGTCGATGAGTTCCTCAGGGGTGTAAGGGATCATTTCAAACTGCAGCTGCTTTACCAGCTCATCACGCCCGGCAGGAATACCCACAATACCGCTTTTGTCTGTTCGTACAACCGGGGTTTTGGCTTTAAAGGCAGCCGAATAGGCGGTCAGTTCGTCCTGTAACGATTTGTAAGGCACCGGCATCCACCAGCTGTACAAAGGATCATAGGTGTTATAAAAATCATAAACGCTTTGCACAGACAGTTTAAGGTTGGCGATCACCCCCTGCGCTTCCGTAACCGATTCGAGCGTAAGCCCGCGTTCGGTGCGGAGTTTTTCCTCCAAAGCCTTGATCTGTTTAGTGTTTTCAGAATATTCGTGCGATAGTTTTTCGGCATCTAACTGGTGCCCCCTGCTGCGCAGTTTTTCGGTGGCATAGATATTTGGCAAAAACGGGAACCAGGCTTTTACTTTTTCAAATTCTGCGCCTTCTTTGGCCGAGGTCCTTAATTTTTCATTCATATCCCTCTTAAAGAGGATATAGTCTGCCTTGCACTCTTCCGACAGGCTGTTAAAGTTTATTTTTTCGAGGCGCGCTAAATATTCCTGGTACAGCGCCATTAACTTTTCGCGTCTCTCCGGCGAACCGATCCCGTCAGGAGCCGCGCCGTTTGGCCCTCCCCGGGGGGCCTGCGCGGCCGAAGCAGCAATTGCCGCTCTGCCTGCCGCCGTGGTGTCACGGGCACCGCCTGCCGCACGGCCCGCGGTGGTATCCCTGGTACCCGCGCCTCTGCCTGCCGTTGTATCCCTGTTGCCTGCGCCTGTCCGGCCTGCGGCTGCACCACCAGCGGCCCTGTTACCTGCGTTACCCGCAGCAGGCGCAGCTGCATTGCCATTGGCGGCAGCATTTGCAGCAGGTGCCGGCGTTCTGTTAACCATCGGCGTATAAAAACGCATCAGCGCCCGGTAGTCGGCGGTGTAATTTGAAATAAGATTGGGCATTTCCTGGCAGGGAACATACTCCCCGGTAGATTGCGAAAAGCCGGTTAATGTAACCGACAAACAAAACAGTGTAAAAAAGATAGCTTTCATTTAATTGTGTTAGGTGATCAAATATATCATTTTTTGGATGGCAGTTTAGCCAGGAATTGACTGCGATTTTTAGTCGCTAAATTCAGACGAATAAGTCATAAATGTAACGTCTATTTTACTGCGATAAATTACGAATGATTTAACCCGTAGGTAAATTTGTTTACTAAACTAAACCCTTATGAGAAAGTTACTATTTACCGCAGTCATGTTGCTTTCGGTTAAAGCAACATTTGCCCAGCTTAATGCTGATGGCTCACCTACCGATGTGTTAGTTTTTTCGCTTGGGCTGCATCAAACCTTTATGAATAACGGCGCGTTTGATGCCTGGACATTAGCAAACTTTAATAAAAAATTAAACCAGGGGATCAATGGCGAGGGCGACCTGGCCTACTTTTGGAAAAAGTACGATGGTGGTGTCCATTTAAGTGCGTCCTCGTCGTTTGTGTTTGGCGATCTTTATTTCGGCACCAAACTAACCCCGGTACACAGCCCAATATCGTCTTATCTTAATCTCGATTTAGGCATACTGGGCTTTAGCCGGCATGATATTATGCCGGTTGATTACACCCCAACGCCCGACCAGCAGGGTAAGGACCTGAAGCTAAAATATAGCATGCCTTACCTGGGCCTCACCAGCCTCAATTATTTAAATAACCTGCATTTCCGTTTTGGCAAACACAAGAAAATGTCATTCAACACCGGTTTTTATTTTACCGCCGGCTATGATGTTTTTAACGATGGAAAATGGAAATACGGGTATGACGATACTGCCAACGAAAGTATAGATGCCGATGGGAATGTAAGCACGCCGTTTAAAAGCGTTACCATTAATACCATTCCCCGGCTCAACCGCTTTTTTATGGAAGCAGGCATATTTGTAGGGATAGGTAATTAAAGGCCTGCTCGCCCTGTGCCCAAAATTTCCTTATCGTTTTTGTAAATTTCATTCTCATCATGATATGGTTTTATGACTTCGCACTTGCCGGCAACAGGCGATCCGGCTTCAAAATGGCGTTCCCCGAAAAACAGGCACTATTTTAGCGGAGTTGTTTATTTTTATAGCGAAGCTTTTAACCTGTTCAAATGGCCGCTGATATTTTTGGATTTATCCTGCTTTTCCTGGTTACCCTATTTTTGGCGCTGCCTTTAGGCGCTTATATGAAGCGGGTTTACCACGGCGATAAAAGCTGGCTTGATTTCATGGCCCCGGTTGAAAACCGCATATTCCGGTTCTGCAGGATTAACCCCGAAACGTCAATGGACTGGAAGCAATACCTGCAGGCCTTATTAGCCATGCAATTGGTTTGGGTGCTCCCGGCTTTCCTGGTTTTAATGTTACAGGATAAGCTGCCATTGAATCCCGCGCATATTAGCGGCATGGAATGGACGCTGGCCTTTAATTCAATCATCAGTTTTTTAACCAGTACCAATTTACAGCATTATGCCGGTGAGACCGGCGCCAGCTACTTTTCACAGATCGCCGTGTTTACCTTTTTGCAATTTGTAAGCGCAGCCACCAGCCTGACCGCAGGCGTAGCAATTGTACGGGGTTTAGCTAAAGAACCCGGCACGGGCATAGGTAATTTCTTTAAAGATTTTTTAAAGTC
>Ga0206919_1018_pt1 | contig 29687 bp, 32 predicted proteins | sample Alteio_BWOrgHeat_67_FD_152962 | JGI IMG/M metagenome (GOLD analysis project Ga0206919, IMG submission 152962) | Enriched cells from forest soil in Barre Woods Harvard Forest LTER site, Petersham, Massachusetts, United States -... | ecosystem: Environmental > Terrestrial > Soil > Temperate forest >... | reverse complement strand
GGATCGGAAAGGACGTTTTTGAAAACACCAGAAAATCTTGAGCCTGAAGCTCAAAAACGGGAGATACTGGAACGCCTGGCGGTTTTGGATATCGAGAAGCAAACGCTCCACAAAAAACTTGGTTCTCTTTCTTCGCCCTCAATCCCTCCTGACACTGCGGAGTTTATGGTGATTGGCGGCGTCACTGTTGCAAAATCCGTCGGGGACCTTGTCGAAAAAGAATCGCTTTCGCTTGCCGTTCTCCCGGTATCCTTCTAATTAATTATAAAACACGGTCCCGTAGCTCAGTTGGATAGAGCAACCCTTTCCTAAAGCTTTTAGTGTGTTGGTAATCAACATATTACAAAAGCATAAAAGCGCAAAAAGGCGCATAAAAAAGCATTTTTTGGCATCCTATCTGTCAATATTTGTCAACGGCTTTTAGGGATTTCCGCAACTCATCAATCTGCGGCAATCTGTGAAATCTGTGGGAAGAACTTCTGCGGTATTTGGGATTATATGGCGTCCTTCAATCCCAGCTGCTGTTCAACCTCGTCGAGATTGAACCGCGTGCCGATACAAGGAACCTTGTGGGCACGGACGTGACCTCGGGAGACAAGATTTTCGATGCTGCGTTCGCTGCAATTCAAGATCACCGCCAATTGCCGTTTGGTCAAGCAGCGTGGATTCGGAGCAGGGGCGGGAAATTTTCCATTCTCGGTGGACTGTTGTTTCGCATTCATTCGACGCTAATCCTTCCGTTACGGGTTAGTTCGGCATTACTCCACCAATTAAACCTGAGATGCTCTGAGAATTCCATGACTACTAAATGTTACTTGGTAGTGCTGTGATGGGGCGACACCCATGACCACGCCCCCCAGGAACACCATTAAAGTTTGGTGCACCGCCTTCGTCTCGAAGGGGCGGTGCGTACAAACGACCGTTCAACTGCGACGAAGGAGCGTAGATAAGCGGGGCCAGAAACGCGGAAAAAGGAGTGTCAAGGTGGAGATCGACCGCGCCAGGGTTACGGGGCCGGGCGCGGCGATACTACCTTGACGGGACTGGGCGGGTTTCGAGGAGGGAGACTGCTGTTCGCTGGCCGGTCAGAATTTTTGTAGGGAACGAGATAACTTTAAAAAGAACATATTTTACATAAATTAGTTACTTGCAATTTTTTAACGATATATAGTAAGATGCCCGCATGAGCATGAAAACTACAGAAAGGCAGCTTCTCGCACTTGGAAGGAAAAAGCTTTTTCGTGCCAAGGATCTCGACTCCCTGGGGATCGCCCGCGTGTACCTCAAGAGGCTGGTGGATGAGGAAAAGCTCTGGCGCGCTGGCCGTGGACTCTATAGGGCAGCAGACTCACCAATCGAAGCCCATCAGTCCCTGGCCGAGGTAGCCTCTCGCTATCCGAAAGGTATTGTATGTCTGCTGTCAGCACTTCGTTTCCACGAACTGACGACGGAAAACCCGTCGGAAGTCTATCTAATGATGCCTATTCATTCTCAATGCCCACGGATGGAAAATCAGGCCCTGCGCGTCTTCTGGACTTCAGGCAAAGCCTATTCTGCGGGTGTGGAGGAACATATCATCGGAGGTGTACCGGTGAAGATCACAAGTCCAGCCAAAACCGTCATCGACTGTTTCAAGTTCCGCAGAAAAATCGGGGTGAATGTGGCTGTCGAAGCCCTGCAAGAGGCCTGGCGAAGAAAGAGAGTGACTGCCAATGATCTATCAACCAATGCAACCATCTGTCGGATGAGTCGGGTGATGCGTCCCTATTTCGAGATGCTAGTGGCATGAAAAAGAACCAATCCCTTAAAAACGTTGCGGCCTCCGTACGTGAGAAGCTTCGACAGATCCGGGAAAAGTCGGGTGAGGATTTCCAAATTCTACTTGGCCGTTACGTCAATGAAAGGCTGCTTTACCGCCTTTCAAAGTCCGAATACAAAGAGAAATTCATTCTCAAGGGTGCGCTCATGTTCACCATCTGGCATGGAAGTGCTCATCGTATCACAAGAGACGTGGATTTATTAGGCTTGGGAGACGCGTCCATTACAGCTCTGGAAAAAGTCTTTCGCGAGCTATGCGGAGTGGTGATCGAAGACGATGGGGTTGTATTTGATGCTTCCAGTGTGCGTGGAGAAGAAATCCGTGCCCAAGAAGCCTATGTGGGAGTGCGCATCATCATGCGCGCAACGATTGATCGAGCAGTGGTACCACTACAGATCGACGTGGGATTCGGTGATGATTTCTCCGTTGAGCCGGTGGACGTTGAGCTACCGAGCCTGCTCGGTCTGCCAAGTCCGGTAGTCCGGGCCTACCGACGCGAGACGGCCATTGCCGAGAAGTTTGAGGCGTTGGTTGGTTTTGGCCTCCTCAACAGCCGCATGAAGGACTATTACGATTTTTGGTTTCTTGCGCAGCACTTTGCATTTTCTGGAAAGGAGCTGAGCGATTCAATTCGCGCCACTTTTAATCGCCGCAAGACCTCGCTTCCCTTTGATCCTCCTCCTGGTCTCACTGAAAACTTCAGCAATGATCAAAATAAGCAAACCGCCTGGCGGGCGTTCTGGAAAAAGTCAGTCAAAACAGAGCCGATACCAGAACTTTCCAATGTCGTGAAACTTGCGGCATCATTTCTCTGGCCCGCAGCACTTGCCGCAGCGACCGGCAAGAGATTCAATCTTCACTGGAATCCTGGCGGTCCCTGGACAAACTAATAGACAGGATCGGAAAGGACGTTTTTGAAAACACCAGAAAATCTTGAGCCTGAAGCTCAAAAACGGGAGATACTGGAACGCCTGGCGGTTTTGGATATCGAGAAGCAAACGCTCCACAAAAAACTCGGCTCGCTTTCTTCGTCATCGATTCCTGCTGACACCTCCGAGTCTTCTACGCCCAAGACACCTGAAAAAAAGGCAGAACTTTTTCACCGTCTTTTTGCAGTGCGAACTTCGGTTTATCCGAAGCTATGGGTGAACACAAAATCCAACCAAAAAGGTTATTCCCCCGCTTGTAGCAACGAATGGGTTCGGGGGATTTGCGAGAAACCGAGGATCAAATGCAGTGAGTGCACCAAACAAAAATTCCCACCCCTGGACTTACACGCTGTGATGTCACATCTCCGAGGAGAACAGACTATTGGAACCTATGCAATTCGAGAGGATGACACCTGTATTTTTCTGGCGGCTGATTTTGATGGTCCTGGTTGGAGTACAGATGCAATTGCCTATAAGGAGGCTGCCCTGTCTCTCGGAATTGAAGTTCATCTGGAAAGATCCCGCTCAGGGAATGGAGCTCATGGCTGGATTTTTTTTGGCGAGCCCATTTCAGCTTCCAAGGCTCGAAGATTGGGAACACTGATTGTTTCCAAAACGATTGCTCTTCATCCGGGCCTTAAACTGTCAACCTATGACCGATTCTTTCCCAACCAAGACACTCTCCCAAAGGGTGGCTTTGGTAATTTAATCGCCCTTCCCCTCCAAAAAATACCCAGGGGAAACAAAAATACAGTATTCATTGATAGCGCATTAGAACCCTTTCCCGATCAGTGGGAATATCTGGCAAAGGCAAAACGTCATCGCCTTGCCGAAATTGAATCTGTGCTGAAGTCTTTTATTCCCGAGAAGGTCGGTTCCAAAGAAGATGATAATGTGGAATTTGCTCTTTCCTGTGATGAAAAAGCGTTGGACCTAATTCCAGCCGCTGTGACCAAAGGTGCATTTAAGGAAACTGCTCGGTTTGAACTTGGGAATCATGTCCAGATCAATACGCTGGAAATGCCAGCGGCTTTGGTAGCGGCCCTCAAAAGACTCGCCACTTTCCCCAATCCAGAGTTTTACCATAAACAAAATCTTCGCTTTCCCACGTATCAGATTCCGAGATTTATCTTTTGTGGAGAGACTCATCCCGAAAAACTCCACCTTCCACGCGGAGTACTCAATGAAGCAATTCGCATCATAAAAAAGGCCGGGGGAAAAGTGGCCCTTTCAGATAAACGACCATCCTTCCCATCAACAACTTTTGCATTTCACGGCACCTTAACCGTTTCTCAAATCGAGGCTGTTAGTGCAATGCAGGAGACAGAGTGGGGAGTGCTTTCAGCTACACCAGGTTCTGGCAAAACGGTCATGGGATGTAACCTCATCGCCGAACGACAGGTAAGGACCCTAATTTTAGCGCATCGTCGGCCTCTCATCGAACAATGGCGGGAAAGGATCATGGAGTTTCTCAAACTTGGAAAAAAAGAAATCGGCGTCCTCTCCTCCGGGAAACCAATGGAAAGTTATCCCGTTGTCCTGGGAATGATTCAGTCATTGGTGAAAAATCCCGACGCCGAAGCAATCCTTTCGCAATACGGACAGCTTATTATTGATGAGTGCCATCATGTGCCTGCGGCCTCGTTTGAGTCGGTTTTGAAGCTATGCCGCGCCAGGTATATTCTCGGCCTGACCGCCACTCCCAAACGGAAAGATGGTCTGGAACGGATTCTCTTCATGCAGTGCGGCCCCATTCGTCATGAAATCAAGGGAGAAGAACATTCCATGGAAAAGCGGGTCATTCTTTCTCCAACACCGTTTCGCATGATTCATCCCTCAGATCGTCCTCCGATTCACTTGCTTTGGGAGGCCATGATTCAGGATAGTAACCGGAACCGAATGATTGTTTCGGATATTATCGCCGCCGTACGTGAGAGACGCTTTTGTTTGGTGCTTTCAGATCGCAAAGATCATCTCTCAACCTTACAGCGTCTTATCACCGAATCCGGTTCGGACATTCCACTTTTCCACTTCGAAAGCGTACAAGGAAAGAAGTCCCGTCTCGCTCTCATGCTCCAGCTAGAGGAACATTGTCAGAAGCAATCCCCATTCATTCTTCTCTCTACTTCAACCCTGATTGGTGAAGGATTTGATCTTCCTCGACTCGACACCCTTTTTCTGACCATGCCCCTTTCTTTCAAAGGCAGGCTGATTCAATATGCTGGTCGGCTCCATCGGTCAGCTCCTGGAAAAACCAATGTAATCATTTACGACTATCATGAACCCGGGAACGGATTGAGTGCCCACATGCTAAAAAGTCGACTGAAAGCCTACCGACAACTCGGATATCAATTTGATTCTCCAGAGAGTCCAAACCAGTCCATGCTTTTTAATCGGGACACGTGGCAAAAATGATCTCGATAAAAAGATACACGCCAACACTCTTGGATTATTCCTGAGGATTAAATTCGGATTCCCTCCCGTTGGGATTGAGATTGCGAATAGGAATTTTGGCATCGTTGATAATTCGCCATGCGATTGGCTGCGGATTGTTCGTAGGGGTTTTGGTTTATGTTGCTGAGTTTGTGGTGATAAATGGCTCGGAGTTTGAAATAATCCCTCCTCAGAGCTTGAAGTCGCATCGAGCGAGAGGCTTGGCCAATTTTAGAAACAGATTTGACCAGGGAGATGCGAGGAGTGAATCGTTTCCATCCGAAACACTCAGCAACCAGCCGCGACATGCGCTCAACTTTTCGTTGAGATTCAATTTCCAAAATCTCCTTGCGGATTTTGTTAAGGAGTACCTGAGTTTGAGATATCCGACGGGAAGAGTGTCGGTTGATCCTTCGATCTTTGACGATTTGCTGGACCGTGTATCGGCGGTGGAAAAAGTATTCCTCGCATTGTTTGAGGGAACGAAGCTCACGAATTTTCTCAGGAGTAGAGAGGGTCTCTCCCCACCTCTGGCACTCCTGCTCGAAGACTTTCTGCACGAAGGCGAACTGGTTACGGTGTCCAGATACCTTGGAATCATACTTTGGTTTTGAATATCCAACGTAATTATTCCTCGCGGTTCGAGGACAAAGTGCCACATGGACGTGAGGATTATCGGTGTCGTGATGGAATCCATAGGCGTATGCGATCCGATCGTTCGGATGAAAGTTATCCTTAAACTTTCCCATCACCCGTTTCATGGATTGATGTAGAACTTTATCAGGATTGATGCCTGCCTTCACACATCGATTGTGAAGTTCGCTGGACATCGAAAAGACAAGCCGGTGTTGGATCACATCCATTCTGGCCCCCCGACCGTAGACAGGTTGAGTAAGTTTTTTCATCCAAGCGGCTGTGATCCTGCGTTTGCGCTCATCATTATCCAATTTTTTGGGATAAGTGCTGGTGCCATCCGGGTTACAGGCCACTGCATCATGGAGGAACCCGGCAACGTGAACCTCTCCAAACTTTTCCTTGGAGGCGTAATCATTAAACTGACGGAGTTTCTTTCCGATTTGGCGTTGAAACTTTTCCATTTGCTCCTGTTTGACCTGAGAAGTTTCATCCAAATATTCGAGATCCAGTGACGAACGCCACGTCGATTTTTTAACTGGCATGAGTGCGTTTTTCATAAAACTCCTTGAAGGGTACTTCTAAAAACTAGCGTCATCCGCGTTGCCGAGGATTTTGGGTTTAAGCGAGGAGAGAGGAGGGAGTGTATTAATATCTAATACTCGACCGACACAACGACGAAACTTAAAACCAAAAGACACGCAACCCTTTGGGCGCGAAACAGAAGCCATGTCTGACTTCGTCTCTCCCTCCTCACAGATCCATGCGGATATGCTCGTCTCTCGTTTCTCGTCATTCATGGCTTCTGTTTCTACGCGCGGGCGACGCTAGTTTTTAGAAGTACCCTTAGCTTTCGTCGTGAAGCTGATCGATTTTCGATTCAAGTCGCATCAGAATCTCGATAACGGACTCGGATCGACCGCTGGACAATTTGACCTGGGCATGAATCCGAGCGATGGCGGTTTCCACCACCATGTGCGGCTTCATATCAAGGGCCTCTGCAACTTCAGTGAGTTGATTTTTGATTTCGGGTGAAACCATTACATTCAGCTGTATTTTGTTTTTGATATTACTTCTCATAAGTTAATTAAAATAAATCCGACTGGATTGTTTAGGGTTTTAAGATTTTCACGTAGCAGGCCTGACCTGCGGAGTGACCGGCGACATCCCCAAGCACGTCGAAGGGGGATGGAGTTCGGCGGAAAGGAAAAGAACGAGGTTTTACGAGGACTAGACTTTCCGCTATCCTGAGTTCTTCCGAAACTAGACCTGGGGTGGCTAGTTGAGGGGTTCCCATAAGGGATCGAAATGGGAACCGGGGAGCCCACGAAGAGCTGAGAGAGGGCTGGGGCCGTGAGCGATGACGGATAGGCGGCGGGAACGGAAGGCCGGGAAAGTCCGGTTGGGGAGAATACCCAAAGCGGCTGAGCGGCCAATGATAAGAAGGGCGGCATGCCCTAAATAAACCACAAACGGTCAACCCGCCGCCATGACTACTTAGTAGTTTCTCAACGGGCTTCCTCCTCCCAACCCGCCATCCCCGCAATGTGACAATAAACTGGGAGTGTGGGTCACGCAGTCAATTCTCCCATCCTCCCACCACCTCAATAAGCCAGAATCAACACCGCACTTTTCTGGACTCTTGCAACCACATCTTCAATTTTTTCCTCACCTGTGCTGTCCGTCCGCATCGGTGGTGAGGCGACGGATTGGGCATCCAAAAGCGGCATGAAATAGTAACTTTTCACTGCATAGTTAACGTTCTGGGGAACATCCCCGGTGGCCTTGGCAATATTCACAGTGTCAAGTTTCATCACGACCACTCCCACAAGATTTCCATGTTTGTCGAATAGGCCACCTCCCGAATTTCCCGGCTGCACTGGCACACTGATTTGCCAGTCACGAATGTCATCCTGAATTCCTGAGAGACTGCTAATGTCGCCACGGGTCATCTTAGGGCTGAATCCTTGAACGAGAATGTCTGGAAAGCCAATCGTGAAAACTGATTCTCCCAATTTTACCGTTTGGGAGAGTCTGACCGGGACAGGAGTGAAAGTGCCGTCACACCGGAGGAGGGCAACGTCGTTCGCCGTGTCGATCTGAACTACTTTCGCCGATTTTGTGCCGTTGGCTGTGATAACGGAAAACCTATTAGAATCGGTAACGACATGCGCGGCGGTTACAATTAGACCTGTCGAACTGACTAATACACCCGATCCACTGCATTTTGGGACATTGGAGCCAATGGTTGTGTCAGATGGTTCAGTTGAGTTATTTTGACTAGCCGCTTGGTTTGTCTGGATCTGCTTCAAGATTTCTCTGGCTCTCTTTTGTGCAATTAAAACGTTTTGTGGTCCAAGTTCCTTTTCAAGAATATCTCTTTCACTAATAGCCGGTTTACTTCCTTGCGACGCCGCGATGTTGTACCAAGCAAGAGCTTCCATTACATCCTTTATAACGCCTGTCCCTTGTTCATATGAAAGGCCTATGCAAGCTTGTGCAGCTGCATTGCCTTGTCCGGCTGCTTTAATGTACCATTTCATTGCCTCGTTGTAATCCTGCTCGGTAATTTTACCGTCGTAGTACATCTGTCCCAGATTAAGCTGAGCATCGGGAGAGCCTTGCTCAGCGGCTTTTCGGACCCAGATGATGGCTTGCTCGTAATCTGGCGGGATTCCTTGGCCTTGTTCGTACATCAGTCCAAGCATTAACTGTGCTGGAGCGTACCCTTTTTCTGCTGCTTGAAGAAAGCATTTTAGGGCTTGTTTGTAGTCTTGCTCACATCCTTTTCCACTGAAGTAATTACATCCTGAAACAAAATTTATTGCAGGAGGGTCTTCGGAAATATCGTGGATAATCTTCTTCTCTTTCCATAGCGGTTTAGGGGGTTCAAGCGTTTGTTGGCCTGGAGCGGCAAACTCAACCACCACACGGAAGCCGAAGTCATCCTGATGGTCGTCAGGTGCATCACATCTACGCGAAGATGGACGGGAAATACCAACTGCAAAGGAACCGCCCCTGATCACCTTGTAAGCTTCACCTCCACCATCATTGTTTAAGTACGAATCGTTCTTGCGAAGCTCTTCACTATTCATCGACGCATGGTACCAATCCATACACCATTGCCATACGTTGCCTCCCATGTCATATAATCCATATCGATTTGGTGGGAAGCTCCCCACGGGTGAGGTTCGTTTATAGCCATCAAGTGTGAGATCCTCAGCGTAATTTCCTACTCCGTTCGGTGGAGGCCACACATCCCCCCATGGGTATGTGCCTCCTCCACATGCGATGCTCCATTCCGAGTCGGTCGGAAGTCTGTAAATCTGGTTACTCCCTAACCAGCCTTCGGCACGTTCCTTTTGCGTGAGCCATTCACAAAATGCTATCGCATCGTTCCAATCTACAAACACAGCCGGATTATTTTCGCTCTGATCGTATAGTTGCCCCTGCCAATGAGAACCAGCCGCAGTCGCTTTATAAAATGCCGCATAGTCCTTTACCCGCACATCCCAGATCCCAAAGAGAACGCTTAGATTGGAAATGGGGGTGAACTTCATTCCAAGGCTATTCGTCCACGGTTCTCCGGCTTTCGGGACAACAGGTGCTGAAGCAGGCATGACAGGAGCACTGGTCGGTATTGTAGCAGGAGTTGGATCTGCTAAGGACTTTCCCAACGATGAAAGGGTGCCGAGCAAAATAATCAGAAAAAGAACGTCAATCTTCCTGTGTAGCATAAAATCACTGGATCAGAACGGTTAACATGATCCTCACTGGAGCATAATTACACCCTAGCGGCAAATTGTATCCATTCACTCTGTTTCGCCTATCCAACGGATGATAAGAATGAGGCTTATTGCGGCTGACGAATAAACCGATGTTGAATTTTAGTTTCAGCTTCCGTGGCGGAAATCAGTTTGTTTTTTTCCAGCAGATGAATGCTAAGACTGTCTAAGTCGGGGAAAATAAGGTAATGATCGATTCCTGCTTGTTTCAAAAAATCTTTTGCTTGTGGAATAACTTCAGTAGGGATCTCCACCTTGGCGAGAAAGGACTTGTGTTTAATGCGTTCTTCCAGCGATGTAAAATCATCTCCATGAATAGTGAACCATCCTCGCTGGGCGTGAATCCGAGAGTTTCGCTGCTTGGGATAAATTGCCAAAGGAAGGTTCCAACCCATCGAACCCCTCCACAACAATTTTCCATAAGTCCAATATTCCTTTTCTTTTTTATTCCATCCAAGATCTGGCGGATATACTAAATCTGTCTTCTTACCGCCCCAACCTGCATTCTTATTCAACCTATATGGATTAAGTAACCAGAGGCAGGGCCTATTTCCAGGATTTTCAATCCTTCCCAGTAAGGCAAAATAGAGCGCTACTGCGAATGACTCAGTCCAATCGAGGAGTCTGGTCGGCGTCCCATAATGCTGCATAGCAAAAAGGACATCCCAATCGTCTTCCAATACTCCATGTAACTCCTTCCCTCGTGCTGAAAACTCGTAGAATAAATTACTTTCGATTATTTTGAGTTCATTCGGAGTACGTCCACCGCCCGACTTCCTAAGATACCTCAATAACGATGGAAGTAGTTTGTGTTCGGTTTTCGTATGACCCCGGAACCATACCTCGAACTCCCCCTCTTCTTCGCATCCAATGGATTTGCGTGCCAATCTGATCTCAGATAAAAAGTGCTGCCATTTATTTTCAGTCATAAAAATTACTGCCACACTCCGCTACTCCCGCAACGTTGCAAGAAGGTGTGGGGGTGTCACCAAGTTGAAGCGAGCCTTTCGTGCAGAAGGTAATTCATTCGTTGGACAAATTGATAGGCAAAATGCTGAGCTATTCCTGGGATGAGGCTAAGTACAGAGGTTTCTTGCCATCAACTACTGGAATAAAAACCCACAGATCAGATGATATATTTCTGGGTGGAATATATCCGAATGGTGATCTGTTTGTCCATAATTTGGGTTGGCTTCATGTAATGGGCTTAAATCTGCTGCTACAAGACGACTTTGGGCTGCCGCACTTTGGGCAAAGCTAAATCCCGGTCCAACTATAAGCTTAATCATACCTCCAAAATCCTTTGCCGTCTGATCGGTTGGGCCAACTCCTCCCAAAGCGTTATTGCTACCTCCTGATCCCTTAAATATGTTAATCTCCTGTGAAAGGGGATATGCTTTATTCAGGGATGTATCGAGACTGGAATAGGTAGCCAACACTTTCAGGTTGGGCATTTGGCTGAGACCGCCATATAAAGCATTTTTTTCAAGATCATTTTGATCGAATGCCGCCTCTAACAGGACTGCCCTAATGTATAGATTCTGTCCCTGCGGAATTGTTTCCGCATCTTTAAGAATTTCCTGAATTGCTGAACAAACTACCCGACAACCAAAGCTATGGCCTATGAAATGGATTTTCGGTGTGGCAGGCGATTCCTGAATAACCAACCGAAGCAAGGCGTAAACTGCGTTTGCTCCAACGATATTAGCTCGTTGTCCCATCGTATAAAATGAAAAAGCCTCAAAATTATCGACCACCGCCTGACTGTCATCGTCGATCATCGATGGCCAATGAATTGCCACCCCTAATGGGTCGATTGGCGGCTTAGTTAGAACCGTCGGATTCGCTTTAAGAATCGGTGTAGTAAGAGTTGAAAATTCAATTGTAAAACGATTATAGCCCGCGAGGGCACTGTCCGCTGAAGTCCACCAGCCATGAGAATAAATGAACACATCACTTACGGTAAATGGCGGATTTAGTGCACTTTTAAAGTTCCCTGCGGCATTCAAGTCCGTGACAATGCCATTGGTATTAGTCGGAATTGTAAAATAATGACTCATGAGTTTCTCCTTGGTTAATGTTTCCACTCCGCATAGCTGCTATTTTTCTGAGATTATCAGAAATCCACAAGATGGCAATAAACCCAGGATTTCTGTCGTGCCAGATGCTCCTCGCCCATTCAACAATCACAAACCCGCACGACATTCAATGAATCAATCAGGCTCGGCTGAGGGTTTTGGACGTACCGGGATTAGATGCCTTTTCTTAAATCCACTGTCTGAAAACAGAGATAGTCGGGAACCTCTGTTTTATTTTGGACAGTAAAAACCTGTTTGTCAGTATTCGGTTTAAAGGAATCCACTAGCCAACGATCAAAAACAGTCACACGCGCATTTTTCCCGTCACCTTCACTAGCAACGACATTACAACCCGATGCCTCAATAGTCATAAGTTCTGAAATTTCTATTTTCCCATCAGTACGGTGAAGGAGCACATGTCGATAGAGCCTCTTGCCATCCCAATGCGAATAATCCTTTTTGGTACTCATAATTTTCACTCAAGTTTCTCAATTCCCCCTCCCGCCAATCACAGCTGGTTCGGCTTAATTGACCAATATTTCTCTGCATCCTTTGGCAAGGCCCGAGCGTCGTAGTGGCGTTTGATGATATCGGGACTGTTACCCATGTATTCAGCCAATACCGCCCGGTTGCGGTGCTGAGCCAGATGGTAGGTGGCGTAACTATGGCGGAATCCGTCGGGGTGAAGGGTGACGCCAGCTTTCTCCATGATCGTGACAAATTGGTGATAGGGGAGATTGAGTAGTTCATTGAGGAGGCGGCCTGTTTTACCTGCGTATGGGGCCAGCCACAGTTTCAGGTTGTCCTCGATTGGGACATAGCGCCGTTTGTTGACCTTCTTGGCATTGACTTCGATCATTCCGTGCCCGTGCAGGTCGACATCTTCCCATGTGAGAGATTCCACCTCAGACGGACGGAGCCCCGCAAAAGCTTGAATGGTTATGATCGGGATCAACTCGAAAGGAGTATTCTTGAGAATCAGTTCCAATTCTTCCGGTTTGTAAACCTGCACCTTTCGGGATGGCACTTTTAGTTTTTTGACTTTGATTACCGGATTGATTGTTACGTAGTCGTGGAGCAGGGCATGACTAAAGAGGGTGCCAATTTTCTCCCGGAAGGTGTTGGTGGAAACCGGGGACTGCTTCAGATTCAGCAACCATGCCTGGATTTCCTTCGCAGTGATGTCTGAGGACAATCGTGTCCCGAGGTCCTGACTGAAACGCTTGAGATGGAATCGCAGGGAGTCCAGATACCGGGGACGAGCACCTTCGGCCTTTTTGATCCTCTGGAATTCTTCCACCAGATCGGCAATGGTGATGGTTTTACCCGACTGTTCCAGATAGCCGATGTAGTGCCGGACGGCATCGTCGATGGTCTTGCCGTAGGGTTTGAGTAATGCGGTTGACCGTATTGACATTAACCGGACCTCGTCTGGCAATCGGGCGGCGGACTCTCCCTCGTTCCGTTTCTTGATCGTCTCCTGCTGTTTCCGGTGCTTCTCAGCGGATTTCAGTTCTTCCAGCTTGGTCTCAGCGTCGTCCTTGCTGGCAAAAAAGAATCGCTTTCGCTTGCCGTTCTCGCGGTATCCTTCTATACGGAGTCTTGATGTTGGATGATCGTTTGGAACAATTCGCAGCGTTGGGAAGCGCATGCTTTGAGGCTTGCAAAAAATCGTCTAACTGTCAATATCTGTCAACCGACTTTTGTGGTGTTATCCGGTATATATTGTAAGTATTTAATAGATAACTAAATAAAAACCAGGTCCCGTAGCTCAGTTGGATAGAGCAACCCTTTCCTAAAGGGTGGGTCGCCAGTTCGACTCTGGCCGGGACCAAGCTTCTGGAAGCCAGTTTTATCCATAGATTACGCAGATTTTCACGGATTATTTGGGTCACTGTCGCACTGGGGAATAATGAGCCGCAAAACAAAATGGGGTGAGAAACATTTTCAATCTGCCCGTTAAGGCTCTCCATACTTTGCACACTGGGAGGGGCAAGGTGCATTCAACGGCTCCGATCAGTCCATAGACTGCCATCATAAGCGGTTTTGCAAAACTTTTAGATTCCGACTAAATCGGTTTGTGCGTCGGGTAAAAAACGGATTTTAGGAGCTGCCACGCCTCAGCTCCCGGAGCGTCTTCTGGAGATTCGCTTTAACCTCTCCCCATGGAATCGTCTGAGATGGATTTTCTCGGTAAGCATCCAAGCGGCGTTTTAATTCCACCTTCTTGTCTGGCGCATTAGCAAGGGCAATATTTTATCGTCACTTAAGTCCCGCGTTGACTGCTGGTACCCCGGTCGGAGAAAATCCCTCATGGACATAGATGAGCCGATCACCATCGAACTATACAATCCAGCATGGGTAAAGCAGTTCAAAGTCGAGAAAAGGACTCTCCTTGCTTCGCTTATCATTGATCCTGCCCATATTGAACACATTGGCAGCACGGCCATAACAGGTTTATCCGCTAAACCGATTGTGGACATCATGGTGGGACTTACCGTATTTCCTCCTTCAGCATCAGTTCGTGCCGCCCTTTGCCTGCTTAGCTATGATGACTTGGGCGAAGCAGGAGTTCCTGAACGGTTTTATTTTCGCAAACGATCTCCCACCGACTTCAACATCCATGCGGTTGCCATCAATGGCGAGCACTGGAATAACAATTTGCTTTTGCGTGATTACCTTATCGCACACCCGAATGCAGCCCGTCGATATGGCGAAGAAAAGCTCCATGCGATCAAAGCTGGGCACACCATGCTTTTTTCGTATTCCTCGGCCAAGGCTTCAATGGTTGCGGAACTGATCGCTGACGCACGCATCTGGAAGGAGTCCCTCCAAAAATGAGCCGAGGGTACCGGCACTCCCCAACCGGCTCCGGGGCTGGCGGTACTTATGGGACTCTGTTATCCGGGTGGGCTTAAAGTCGTTTATCGCATCCAAAGATGAGAACCCAGAAACTAGCCAGTACTGAAATCATTGTTAGACCGAAACCGCCAATAGTAGGGGCATAAATTCCACGTTCTAGCCAAGGCAAATCATGATGATCACCGTTAAAATAAACAATTACACAGTCAACAAGGTAGGATAATGAACTCACCCCCAAACATACCAGAAAGCCGATAAAACGATTTCTTTTAATAGTTTCGCCCGCAATTGGCCCAAAATATTTTATATCAGCCTCAAGAGGCTCCATTGCAGGCACATGGGGTTTCTCGCTAAAGTTTGCAAGGTGTGAGGCAACTAAAAGTGGTTTCTTTGGGATACCACCAGTTTTAGGCATGTACTAGTCACTCTTTTCATTGGTTTGCATAATTACTTGCTTACCCTTGATGACGATACCTACAGCCTTCTATCGCGGCAAGCAGTAAAGAAAGTGTCTCTATCAAAGGGCGATATTTTAGATGGCACCCTCCTAAAATCGTCCGAGGGCACCGGCAGATCAATATATCAAAATAGGAAAAAATAAACGATTGGCACCCTGACCGTCGGGATTCAAAACGTGAGAACGATGAATAGCCAATTCTCACCTCTCCCATTCGCCGTCTGCTGGCGGGGGAGGATGGTGAAATCAAAGCGACGTTCATTGACGAAAGCACGGTTCTCCTGTAAATGACTTTTTATGGTTCTGATTCCAAAGACCAAAGAGGAAGCTAAAACAACGATACTAACAGCTTGGCTTTTGGGTGCTGTTACCCGTCAACAAAACTATCAACGATGCCAAAGAACTTATACGATCAAGCATGCGGAGCGGATGGGAATCCACATCTGATAAGGTCAAAGAGGAATTCGTCCGCCTGGGTGATTTCATCTTTCGACCGAGCGACGTTGACTGGTTTTATTTGGAACCGGGACAGGAAACACCGGAGGGCAAACTTTCTGATAGAACCGTTGTATATTGTAAAGGGCATTGCGCCTTTCTGGATGACAATGACCACCAACTTCATTCTTTCCTGGTTCAATCTTTCCAGCCGCGTGTTGTGAATAATTTTAAATTCCTCGGCAGTCTGGACTCTGGCTCATCTTAAAAGCCATCCAGCTCCTCTTCCTCCCAGAAACCCGGCCAGTCCTGTCAAGGTAGTATCGCCGCGCCCGGCCCCATGAACCCTGGGCGCGGTCGATCTCCACCTTGACACTCCTTTTCCCGCGTTTCTGCGTCCCGGTTTATTCACGCTCCTTCGTCGCAATTGAACGGTCGTTTGTACGCACCGCCCCTTCGAGACGAAGGCGGTGCGCCAAACTTTAGTGGTGCTCCTGGGGGGCGTGGGTCTTGGGTGTCGCCGTCTTCCTGCTTGTGGCCAGTTGCCGCAAATATCGAAAGGGGTTTTATGACTGTTGATGATCGGCCTGATTCTGTTTCCGAGGTGTCTTCTGAAGTGATAGTGGGGATCTCGGAGACTATTGTAATCGTATTCGCGGAACCTTTTATCGTCCCAGAATTGTGCTTTGAGAGTCTTCTCTTGCCGGGTGATCCCATACCGCCGGACTCCTTCAAAATCACCGTCCTGAACAACTAACTGACGGAATATCACACTACTAAGTAACACCTAGTAGTTATATCGGAGGACTGGTCATTTGTGGTTTAAGTAAGACATGAACAACCAACTATATCTTAACGACGCGCGGAGGATTTTATGATCGAGGAATTCACGCTCAACGTAACGCAGGAACATGGCACAGAGGTCATACCGTGCTTTCTCTGTCATCATCCGGTCGATGTCAGAACCGACAAGAGGCAAAAGCCCTATTTTATTTGTGAAGGGTGCGGGGTGCAATGCTTTGTCCGTCGCAAGGTAGGCAAAGAGCTTCTCCATGATCTAGTCGGCAAAATCCACGCCGGAACCTCCGAGGGACTTGAAACGATTGCCCTGCTGGATCAACTCATGGAGTTAAAGGCCAAAAAGGAGCAGTTTGAACGCTCAGTCTCCGAGCTTTTCACTCCTGACCCTGAACTAGAGACAGTGCGCACGGCCATACATGCCGAGATCGAGAAGATCAAAGTTCAGATCCAAGTAATCAACCAGAGGCAAAAATGAACTTACTTGGTTTTCTTGATGGGTTTGGTTTTTCGTCCGGTTTCCCCAAAAAGGTAATTTGGGGTGACATTCAAGACATTGCTGAGCTTTTTGATTTGTTCGACACTAAAGTTCTGCGCCCTGAGTTCCCAAAACGTGTATATCTTTTGATTCACACCCAACTTTTCCGCTGCTTCCGTCTGGGTCATTCCCAGTTTCTTCCGGGCGAGGAGAAGTCTTTCACCAAAATCGGTTCTGGGATGTTTTGGTGGCCTGCCTGTGGTCATGGGAGGATTTTATTTAACGAATGGAAATTAAACAGAAGAAAATTTAAATAAAATAAGTCTTGCAATTACGTATATAATACGTAACTATTTAAAAGCAACCAAAATCAACTATGACACCCAAATCAGTTAAAGAGAGTGTAGGCAATGCGTTCGACGCCTCATTGATCCTCGGCAAGGTGATTGCCTTTTACCATCGGGCGTTAGGTCGGGATGCAGCGGCCATTCAATATCTTTCGGCTCACAAGCTTGGTGAGGCCAAACTGTGGGAGGTGTTTTCAATGGGGTATAGCAATGGTGCCCTATTGAACGCGTTGCCTAAGTCCGGGGCGGCTGAATTAATTAAAACTGGGATCTTGAATCAGGATGGACAGGAACGCTTTTTAGGTTGTGTCGTGGTGCCAGTGTATGATCCGACGGGTCGTGTGATTCAAATGGTGGGCAGACGGATTTCGGATGGAGTAGAGGTTTTATTAAATCAGGACTATTCCTTTGTCTTTAATTCGGTGTGCGCCAAGGCCGACAAATCCCTTTTCGCGGTTGAAACCGTCTTTGATGTTCTCAGCCTGTGGCAGAGCGGATTTAAGAATGTGGTTGGGTTCTGCGGAAAAGACCATGATCTCTTTGACAAGTTCGTTCAAGAGAACGGGGTTTTGGAAGTTACCCTTGGATTTAGTGCAACAGAGGGGGCGCAAGTTCTTCGAGAGAAAATCGGTCGCCGGGTTGAAAAAGTGGAAACAATCAAGTGGCCCGAGGGAATTGCGGGAGCCACCGGCTATTTTCAAGGTCACGGTTTACTTGATTTTGAAAAGCTAATCATCCAGAGCCAGACCAAGGCTCAAAATCAACCGACTGATGGAGAAACTAAGACAAGCGAAAACGGAATGGTCTTTGAACGGGGCAAGAGGTTTTACCAGTTATGCGCTATTGAAAAGCCCGGTGCCACCCGATTGAGGGCGACAGTTAAGGCCACAGTCGAAAAGAGCGGAAAGTTTCATCTGGATACCATCGAATTTTATTCGAGTCGCTCTCGACATGCCTTCATCGGGGAGGCGGCTCAACTTTTCGGTGAAAAGGCCTCCATTATTGCAGAGGATATTAATCAACTGCTCATCTATCTTGAAAAATTCGCGGGGGCCAAGATTGAGGAACCACTAGTTATGACCGAGGCTGATCGGGAGAGTGGCATGGCGTTAGGTCGTCACCCTGATCTAGTGGGCGAAATTCTTGGTGACATGGAAAAGCTGGGATCAATTGGCGAGCGGATAAACAAATTGATCGGGTATCTGGTAATGACCAGTCGCAAAACCGATTATCCCCTTGCTTTACAATTCTTGTCCGGGAGCGGAGCGGGAAAAAGCCATTTACAGGATTCCATTCTTTCCCTGTGCCCCGAAGAGGAGCTGGTAAAAGTCACCTCCTTGACCGAACAGGCCTTGTTTTACAAGGGGGAAAACTCTCTTAAACACAAGGTTCTTGCTGTGGAAGAGGGTGCGGGGGCCGTGGGCGCGCGCTATGCCATCCGCAACCTGATTTCAGCCAGGAAACTAGTCATTGAAAGTGCAGTCCGCAATGGGGCGACAGGACGGCTGGAAACCCAGCTTAACACCGTCAACGGCCCCACCGCCATTTTTGAAACCACGACCAACCCGCACACGGATGCAGAGACAAAGAGCCGCTTTATCATTGCCAGTATTGATGAAAGCCCAGAACAAACTCGGGCGATATTACAGGCCCAACGTAATGCACACACCCTTGAAGGACTGCTTCGATACAGACAGGGAGAGAAGATCCGCAACCGGCACCGGGCCTTTCAGCGATTGTTAAAGCCGCTGGTCGTCCTCAATCCCTTTGAGCCGGAATTGTCCTATCAAGAAGAGCGGATGATGGGTCGCCGGGATCATCCCAAGTACCTGCATTTAATTTTGGTGATTACCTTTCTGCACCAAATGCAACGTCCGATGAAGCATCATCCTGAAATTGGAGATTATATTGAAACAACAAGAGAGGACATTGCCCTAGCCGACGAAATTGCCGCTGGTCTGTTTGGCTGGGACGAGTTAAGCCGTCCCAGTCGCCGTCTGCTTGAATTACTGACCCAGTACGTGTCGGAAAAAGGGCAGCGGCTTGAAATCGCAAAGTCTGAAGTTGAATTCAGCCGTCGGGAGGTACGGGAAGCCTTTGGATGGAGTGAATATCAAATGCGAACGCATTTGAAGGAACTGGTGCAAATGGAGTATGTTGTCCCGGTCAGCGGTCGGCACGGTCAATTGTATCGGTATTTGCTGGTAAATGAGCAACTTCGAGGGGAAAAGCCGAACTTCGAGGGTACTTCGGGAAATGGCACCCACGAAGTTGTGGAAGTGGCAACCCTTTCATTACCAATTAAAAGCGAAAAGAGGAAGGCAACTTCGAGGGTTGGTGGGGGGAACCTATAGTATGTGTGGACTAGATTATCATAAGGATAAATTCCTTGAGTCGATGCGGGTGAGGAACTACAGCCCCAAATCTCTGGCCTCCTATGGCCAATCCCTGACCACCTTTTTTCTATTTGTGAAAAGGCAGGGCATCGAGGATGTGCGGGAAATTGAATCTGGGCTTGTTCGGGGGTATCTGGTATGGCTGATGGAACAACCTTACACCACATGGACACGGCACGTTAAATTGCAGGTCGTGCGCCGCTTTGGGGAATACTTGGAAAATGCGGAGGTGGTGCTTATCAATCCTGCCTTGGGCATCGCTTTACCCAAACTTGAAAAACGTTTACCCCGGAACATTTTGACCGAATCAGAGGCACGACAGATTTTAGATTCTGTTCAAACCGACACAGGGATAGGAAAGCGAGATCGGGCTATTTTGGAGGTTTTTTACACGACGGGCATCCGTCGTGAAGAAATGCTTAATTTGACGGTAGATGACGTGGACGAGTCGGACGGCATTATCCGTATCCGGGAAGGCAAAGGTGCTAAAGATCGAGTGGTGCCTTTGGGAAGCCGAGCCAGTCAAGCCGTCGCTCAATATAAGAGTGAAGTTAGGAATGGTTGGGTAAAAGGTCGTATGAGCGAAATGGCTCTCTGGTTGGGAGCCGTTGATCCGCATCGGCCATTGAGTGAACAGGTGTTCAGTCTTCTCGTGCGGGAGTACGCCCGAAAAGCTGGCTTAACCAAAAAAGTCACTCCGCACGTTTGGCGACACACATGCGCCACTCATTTGATTGCCCAGGGGGCCGATATTGCCTATGCCCAAAAGCTCTTGGGACATCGTTCAATTTGTACCACCCAGCGTTATACCTGGGTGACCATTCCCGAAGTCCAGCACACCGCCAGAATCCGGCATCCTCGCTATGGAGTAACCCGGCCTGTGGCTGATCCGAGTTTAATCCGAGGGAGACGGTGATGGAAGCGACCAGTTTTGATTGTCTGATGGAGCGTTACCACGAGCACTACGACATCCTGAATTTGTCTGCTTGGGCATGGAGGAGCCAGAAAACCTATTTGGGCCAATTCAAGCAATTTTTGTTGGAAGTCGGTATTGGAGATTTGAGGGCTGTGACGGGGAGCCATCTTCAAGAATTTCAAAAATGGTTGTTTTACCTGCCTACGCGCACCGGAACGGCCCGCAAAGTTACTACCCAAAACCGAACGATGGAAACTGTAAGGGCGTTATTCAGATTTTTGAAACAGGAAGGCTACGTTGTTTTTGATCCAACGGTGGGAATCCAACGGGCACGGGAGCCGCAGCCTTTACCCAAGAATGTGCTGACTCCCGATGAGGCCCAAAGGATTATTGAGACGCCGGACACCACTACCTTGATCGGCTTTCGGGACAGGACAATTTTGGAAGTCCTGTATGCAACTGGCATCCGCAAGATGGAATTGATTAACCTCAATATTGAGGATGTGGACGTAGAGCAGGGATTACTAAGAGTCAACGGAGGGAAGGGGGCCAAAGATCGAGTGGTGCCACTCTCAGGGATGGCATGCCGCTTTTTGGAAAATTACGTCAAAGGGGTACGAATGCGACTATTAAAGGAAAACGTCAGTTCCAGAGTGTTCATTTCGCTGGAAAGTACCCCGATGGGACGCAATACGGTCGGGGAAATGGTTGTCAAATATGGGAAGCTCTCAGGGATCAAAAAACGGGTGACGTGCCACCTGTGGCGGCATACCTGTGCCACACACCTCATTCAAAACAGGGCGAACCTTCGCCATGTACAGGAGATGCTTGGGCATCGCTCTCTTGCCACCACTGAACGGTATTTGCATTTGACCATTACCGATTTGAAGGAGGCCCATAGGCAGTTTCATCCGAGGGAACAGGTAAGCTTTTGATGGGGTTCTAATTTCTCTTGATGGAGTCCAGGTTTGAAATACTATGATGACACTTGCTCCCCGGACGGCCCTCGGGGTTATTTCAGAATAGGAGAGGGCATTGGCCTTAGAAATACTTTATTGGCGGTGATTAAAACGCTTGCCTTTCAGTTAATAAGTGGTATTTTCAACAAAATACTGTTGATTATTTAACTTAACACCAATTCCATGCTCCATAGTTACGCCTTCTCCAACTTTCAGTCGTTTCGGAATAGAACCGAGATTGATCTGACTCTAAATCTCAAAACCACCATGACGGATTGGATGTGCGAAACGTCAACCGGTGAACGGGTGTCGAAATTGATGGCCGTGATCGGCCACAATGCCGGAGGAAAGACGGCACTCATCAAAGCACTGGTATTCCTCAACTGGTTTGTTTGCCATTCATTTCGAGCTCTGCCCAAAGCAAATATCCCGATAGCACCTCACTTTAATGCAGAGAATGAGTCGACTGAATTTGAGGCGATAGTTGATTTTGATAACAAGGTTTGGCGATATGTCCTGCACTGTACGCAACAGCGTGTGATCCACGAAGCACTCTATCAAAAGAAAGATAGGTTCAACTATGTTTTCGTGCGTGACTGGGATCAGGGTAGCAACAGCTACCATGTGAAGCAGCAGGAATTTGGTTTTCCACAGCAGGAGGTTAGTAAATTGCGCCCCAATGCTTCACTGATTTCAACAGCAGCTCAGTACGGTGTTCCATTGGCGACGCGCTTGGCTGGTGCTTCTATTGTTACCAATGTGTATGCCCTTGGCAAAATTCCAATGGGACAGGATGCCGTGTTGACGGCAGCGGAGCATTTTTCAGCCAGTCCAACGCAAAATCTGCACATGAACAGGTTGTTATCTGCTTGGGATCTGGGACTAGTTGGCGTGGAATTTAAAGAGATTCTTTCACCTACCGAGGATAATCCTGCAAAAAAGGTTCTAGTGCCATTCGGTAGGCATATGACCAAAGCAGCCGAAAAGATCCTTCCATTCACCCTCGAATCAAATGGTACGCAAAGTGCCTTTGTGCTCCTCTCAAGGTTGCTGCAAGCTCTGGAAATTGGTGGGATAGCCGTTATCGACGAGTTTGAGAATGATCTGCATCCTCAGATGCTAGAGCCAATTCTTGATCTATTTGCCGATCCAAAAACTAATCCCAAAAATGCTCAACTATTGTTCACCTGTCATTCAGTTGAAATCCTCAATTTTTTGCATAAATCCCAAGTCATGTTGGTGGAGAAAAATGCTGACTGTGAAAGCTCGTCTTGCCGATTAGATGCTGTGGAGGGTGTTCGTAATGATGACAATTACTATGCCAAATACATGTCAGGTGCGTATGGTGCCGTTCCCAATTTTTGAAATAACCTATGGCACACTGGCAGGTAAATCGGACTTTGTTGATAGTTGGAGAGGGGCGCCATGAAGAGGCATTTTTAAAACATGTCAAACAATTCTCCGGTGTGTGTGGTCGTGGAGAAAAGATAACGATCACAAATGCTCACGGCAAAGGTGCTCTGCATGTCATCAATTGGACTGTCAGACAAATGAAGAATAAGGCTTACGATAGAAGGGCGGTTTTGTTGGACACGGATACGGACTGGACGACGGAAGCAGCCGAGATAGCACAAGAGAACGATATTCAAGTGTTCACATCAATACCATGCTTCGAGGCCATGCTGCTTCGGGTGATCGGCAAAAAACCTGATTCAAAGAGGTTAAAAAAACAGTTTGCACCTTTCGTCAACAATGAAGCGGGAGAGGCAGAAAGTTACGCCGCTCATTTTCATCTGAAGTCCTTGGTTAGTGCTCGGAAACGCGAACCGACAATTGATGCCTTGCTAAGGCTGTTTGGACTCTAAAAACTGAGATGTCGTAAAAGTCAATTTCGATAGTTTCAGAGATCCGTTTTTCGTGCTTCCCATCTCCGCTCAGTCTATCCAACCTGACCGACAGTGAGTTGCGTTTTAACACCTTCTAAACCTCGGCCCATGGTGAGATCCGTCACCAAGCGTCGTCCATCCCATCTCTCACCACGTCCTGTTCCTCTATGGTTCCAACGTGTCTTCGTCCTCACAGCTCTGCTGGGAATGATGTTCAATACTCCCACCAACTACGATTCCCATCCCACGACCAAAAACCATATCAGGGATATGCCTTCCCATTGGCTTCCATCCAATTCTTATAGCCATCGCCTAATACATGAAATTCTGCGCGGTGACGACACACCCCCGGAATTTTTGAATGGGTTTTTTGTCCGACAGAATCCGTGGACACATTTCGACCCTGAAGGATTGGCTACCGAACAGGATTATAAGAACGACCAAACCAAGGCCACTAATTGGTTTGCAGGGGCACAAAAGGATCATGCTGGTGATGCGAACCAGTTAAAGAAGGACAAGGCGACTTACGACAAGTGGATGGCCGCTGACAAGAAGGGGATTGAAGGAATTGAAGCGACAGCAAAGAAATGGAATAATGCTGCCAAGACGGAAGTGGTAAAGGCATCGGAATTGGATGATAGCTGGGGTTCTTATAAGACGTTGAGTTCAACCGATCCTGCTGCGTTCCTTAAGTTGGCTGGAGCCACCGCGCAGATTTATAAGGACATGATCGCGAAAGACCCCAGTTTGGAACAGGCTCTTCAGCAGGCTGGGGCAACGACTGGCATTTCACCCGATTTGATTCTCTCAATTTTAACAATGGAAGGACGCGGATGGGTGCCGACTGTTGGTCTAGGGCCAAAAGAACTCATATCGGAACTCTTAAAAACAAAGTTTGGGTTGAACCCGCAAGGCATGAAAAATGTATCGGTTGGGCCAGGACAATTGAAGGGGCCAGCCAGAGATGCAGCAGGTTTAACTGTAGATCAGGCCAATACATTACCGGGAGCCTTCAAAGGAACAGCGACTTGGCTCAGTCCTGTCAATCCGCAAGTTCAACCTGGCTATAGTGATGGACAACGAGCATCTGTTTACAATGGTGGTGCAATCGGTGGCCCAGGATATAAGGCAGGGGGACAAGCTTATGGAGTTGAAGCTACAACCGTTGAGCAAAATGACTTTCCGGGACACTGATGTGCCCAATGATCCAGAAAAACTAATCTAATTTACACGATGAATACTCCCGCTGAATCGCCTGCAAAAGAATGGCCAGTATTTTTATCCTTATCCTGGTTGTGTCCGTTACCCCTTCTTACAATTGGGTGCATCATTTCTAATAGCATCCATGATAATACCACCGACCAAGGGACATTTTCCTTTATAGCCAAATTGCTAAGTGGGGATAATGGCTTCTTTGCCTTTGGAGTTTTTATTTTGTTAGCCGGTATCGTTGCAACTCTGTTTGGGATCGTTTCGCTCTTCCGGCGAGAGAAGTTTTTTATATTGGCTATTCCATCTATTATTATTGGTCTCATCGCTTCGATCTACTTTATAAAAGTGTTTTGTTCCATGGGATGGAAGCCAGTCTGACCCTGAACTGCCAAACCTCCTCGCCCGCGACGGATGGCGTCATTGCGATGGTAGTCGATTGGCGGGGGTTATGACCGGATTGGCAAGATGAAGTGCTTGCCGGTGCTCTGGCTACTGTTTCGGTACTGGGAATACTGCATAAAATTCATAGTCAAGATTGCGAACTATGCGTGCACGCCAGTTGATGCCATCCGCAGCAAGCTTTTGATTAACGTAGTCTAAGGGAACGGCGTTGACATTCTCCAAGGCACTTTGCTGTGTTTCGTGATGGGACTCGAAATACTCCCCGCGTATCTTTTCAACAATGCCATATCGAAATGCATAACCGGATGACGGTGCACCTCGTCCATATTGTCTCATTTTTGGGTCAATGGGCTGGCCTGTCGCTTCCATGGCAACTTCGTAACCGGATCGAGCAGGAGGACTCCATAAATCGTCGCTGTCAACAGAACCGCCCGCTCCACCAGCAGCTAAACCATCGCCTTGCACTTCAGCACTTCCACCATTGCCGCCGCCATGACCATACTTGTCCCTATTACCGCCAGGGCCGCCAATAGCAATCCCGTTGCCACCCACTTTTGCATTGCCTCCATTGCCGCCCGTTCCAAGACTAGGTTCGGATGCAATTGATTGAGCATCATCACTGCTCTTCTTATGAAACGTGTAATGAGCAAAATAAGCTATAAGGAGGACGATTACACCTCCTACACTGCGTTGAATGGTATCGAATTTCATAGGGTTAACTAGAACCAAGAGAAGGAATGCCCCGGCCAAAACAGGGAAAAGAAACTTGTCGATGAAGATGGGCATGGCCTTTGGTCAATTGATGGCAGTCAATAGATGCGCTTCCATTTTTTGAATATCTGAATGTCCGCAGATGAGAGGGCAAACCATTCCCCCTCCTTACGTTTTCCGGCAAACCTTGTGTGCCAGTAATTTTCGATGCCTGATGGGTCGTCGGTTTTGATGTAATGAATCGGTTCAAGCTTCTCTGGGAGCTGAAGCCCAATCTCGCCCTCTCGTCGCAGTGGATTGAACGTCTTCCCAATTTTGTACTCCCTGCGTGAGCCGTGTTTGAGGAGATAAACATAGCCAATCTTCTCGTTGGTCACATGGTTATCGGTGGCTAAAGAATCATCAGATTCAGCTCCAGATCCGCACAAAAGTAAAACATCCTCGAAGCCTTTGTTCCCCCGACAATATTCCATGACCTTGGAAAGCAATTTCTGTTTTGAGCGGAAGTGGCCAGAAATACTGTGAGCAGGAAAATCTTTGTCGTTGCGGGCTTTCATTCGTAAGTCACCAGAAACAGGAAGTCGGCCAAGCTCTCTAATAAACGTGATATACTTTTCAATCAGAAAGGTGTCTGAATAAGCCTTGGACATTTGATTTGGTGTAAAGCCAGCTTCATGAACAGCATCATTCCAGCGAACCCAATACTTTCCGTGCCAGTCGGAAAACTTGATTCCCGTTTCTGCATGGAATCTCAGCCGTCCAAGCGGAACTCCTCCATTCGACTTTGCCGTGCGCTTAATCTCTGCCAAGATGTGCTCTTTGTTCATTGAAGGAGGTATCATCTGGCTACCAAATCAATAAACGCATGGCGATTGGAAAAAACAACGATGAGTGATTTTTTGCTGATCCTACGACCGGGTTGGGGATGTGGAGTGTGATGGGGGGCGGCCAGGGGTCAAATTTGTTCCCACAACTTTCCACAGTGTGGGAACTTTGTGGGAAGTCTATGGGAAATGGGGGGGGCAATGGATCAGGCCGGGCGAGCCATCTGAGGGCAGGATAATTGTCCCCGTCAGAGATGTCCTTCGCCTTGAGGGGTGATTAGGCAACCCGATCCGTCTACAGGAATCTACACAAATCCACAGATTTCCACACATCGCCGAGGTGCCGGATCAGGATGTATAGAAATGTGTAAATATGTGAGAACAGAACGAGGGGGATCAGAGTCCCCGCAGCCAAGATGCATCAAAGTATTACTAAGTAGTTATGGCGGCAGGTTGATCGTCTGTGGTTTATTTAGGGCATGTCGCCCTTCTTATCGTTGGCCGCTCAGCCGCTTGGGGTATCCTCCCCAAGCGGACTTTCCCGGCCTTCCGTTCCCGTCGCCTATCGGTCGTCGCTCACGGCCCCAGCCCTCTCTGACCTCTTCGACGGCTCCCCGGTTCCCATTTCGATCTCTCATGGGAACCCCTCAACTAAGCCACCCAGGTCTAGTTTCGGAAGAACTCAGGATAGCGGAATGGTCATGACCTCGTAAACCTCGTTCAATTCCCATTCCGCGCCGTACCATTCAAAGCAATGCTCTCTCACACTCCGCAGGTCAGGCCCGCTACGTGAAAACCTTAAATCACAATGACCAGCATCTGCCAGGATCGATGAAACTGGATACATCGGCATCATCATCATTGATCGTCATCCACCGTTATCCTGTGTCCTCACAGGTCATCACTTTTTCCAAATTGCTGCAACAACTTCAGCCGATCTTGGTTCACCGTTGGAATTAATTTTTCATTACTTGAATGCCGTTGTGCTTCCACATTGCTCCATCACCCCTGACTGGTCTGAGTCGTCATCTCCCTAATCACTAATCATCATGGCTTAAGTTTATTTCCAACACCAATGGCAAATCAGCATGGGTATGGCGTCATTGCACCTGAGTTCGCATAAGTACTCGGCAACCATTTTTATCAAACCATCCCCTCACCAGTCACCGTCTCTAATTCATGACGATGCTCATATTTGCCAGTCTTAATCGACTTGTCATGAATGTCTTCATCCGTCATTCGCCTTCAACTAGAGAGCAACAATCATCAGCCAAGTATGAATCTATTCCAGGGAAACAGGAAAAGTTCAGGGAATAAAAGGAGAGACACGCCACCCCCAACGTGGTTCGGTCAGAATCATTCACGCATCGCTTTTTCATTGTTCATCGTCGATTCGTGATCGTTCACCGTGCTTCCGTGATTGAAACTTCCTCGTTTATGCTCAGACCCCATTATCCGTGAACGGAGCATTTTATGAGGCCATTGATGAGTTGTGTCGAACTGCGAACACTCGTGATGGCAATCGCGCTCAATCCATGATGGTTCATCATCTCACTTGTCTGGCAGTTGCATATGCGCAAGGGCGGTTAAGGACTGCCAACATGGCAAAACCGATGAGCACGAACCAGGACAGTTATTATCCTTCGTAACCGAGGAAGCACCACAACGACCAACGGGAGTCCCCTCACCACCGTGTTTGTTTCCCGGCCCCCGCTCAAACTGGGCCGAAAACAAATGCGGCTAAAGCATACTTGCAGACAAGCAGCCATCATGACGCGCAGCAGCGCGGCGAGATGGCTGCCGTCCTATGACGAGTGTCGTCCAGCAGTGACCAAACCTCGGCGGACGAATGCTGATGATCGACGCGGATCGTCAATTATGTGTGGCCGCACGATGGTAAACGATGAGCAATGGTGGTTGACGATGATTACGAACGGTGATGACAGTGCATAACGCTCTCATGATAGGTTGTATTCCGCTTTGGCTTTTTACCGAACCCCGTTGGGGGTGGCGTGTTCCTGGATCTATACTCTGATTTCTTTATATCATTTGAATCACTTCGTTTGTAGAGGACTCACTAGTATGCGTATAGTTGACTTTACGTTGTGATGATACCGAGGGGCAATCGTCATTGGTGATGGCAGTGGTGAACTACATGAGAGTTTGAGATGGCAATATTGCACCTCAAGATTGCAAGTTTCCTGAGTAGTAAATGTTATGTAGTTTTGAAAACTCTAAATAACTACCAAGTAAAATTTGGTTATCAGTGAGGGCCATGGCACTTTAACGCCATGAAAGACGAAGATATAAAAGGAGACTTGCTCAGGGTCGCTGCGGATTATAACCATTCCATTTTACAACAGGTATTGGAAAACTATAAGGAGCCGCTACTGCTGCTCAGGGCGAAGAACGCCAGTTACGAAACCATAGTCAAGCTGGTGGCGCAGCGTGGTATCAAGGTGTCAGTGAGCACGGTTCGCAAGTTTTGCATCACAAATGATGCCGAAACCAGACGCTTGAGGGCAGGATGCGAATACCAGAGCATTGCCAGTCGTGAAGAATCCTCACCTCTTATCCCAGTGAGTAGGACGATCACTGAAAACCGTGCGCCGCTGATAAGCGACCCTGGCAAACGAGGCCCGAGAATCGCTCGCGATCAACTATAGACCATCATAAACCTACCAGGAGCTAAAATGAACCAAGAACGACATCAATTCCTCACCCTGCGACAATCACCAGCACGCTTGAACGCAGAGGAAACTGCCTGGTTCATGGGATTTCTTCCGCACGAAATCCCCATATTGATTGCCGCCCGCTTGTTGAAGCCATTGGGAAATCCGGTTCACAATAGCACAAAGTATTTCTCCACAGTCCAATTAGAGCAGCTACGAGCCGACCCGGTTTGGCTCAGTAAAGCCTCAGACGCCCTCATGAGGTACTGGAAAGCTAAAAATAATCGAAGAAGAAGTCGCATAAGGAGAATCGAGGACGCACATTCCCCCAATTTAATAACCACATCTCCCTAATATTCAGACAGGCCCAGCTCTCACCTGCCATTTTGGTGTACAAATACCGATTATCACCTTCCTCGACTACTCTGTTTTAAATCACAAAGGTTCTCTGAGTGAGCCGAAAATTGCACAATTTTCGCAAGACGCTCCTGTTCGTATAACTCCAACGGTAGGGTCACGACCTCCGCCTTCTCTGCGTAGGCTTGATGAACGGTACGACTTTTATGCCCCAAGTGCGCCATTGCCTCACACATGGGCATTCCTGCGCTCTGGGCGCGTTCTGCCCAAGCATAACGATAACTGTGAAGGGTAACCC
>Ga0206919_1044_pt1 | contig 29742 bp, 29 predicted proteins | sample Alteio_BWOrgHeat_67_FD_152962 | JGI IMG/M metagenome (GOLD analysis project Ga0206919, IMG submission 152962) | Enriched cells from forest soil in Barre Woods Harvard Forest LTER site, Petersham, Massachusetts, United States -... | ecosystem: Environmental > Terrestrial > Soil > Temperate forest >... | reverse complement strand
CGGCATCGCACTCTCTTTATTTTTTGTCGTCCATGTTCTGCATGCCGAGGATACCTCGGACTATCCCGGGGTGAAAGGCTCCGATCAGGAGATTGCTCAAAAACTAACTGGAACGTGGACTGGCAAGAAAATGGGTTTCCGGGCTACCTTGATTTATAAGAGTGATGGCACATGCTCCTCCAGTCTAGATCCCGAGGACTTTTTCGTAAAGGTGGTTGCCGATCCCTACTCCTTCACAGGAAAGTGGGAGATTAAAGGAGGCATTCTTTTGACAACCGTAACCAAAAGCAGCTCGGAAGCGATTAAAGTTGGTACACGATACAAGGATCAACCGTTGGAACTTACAAAGAGGACCTTTGTCACCAAAAATGAAAAGGACATGATCACGACGTTTACAAGGGTGAAACAGACTGATTGACCATCCCGTTCCTCATTCCACTAGATTTGAAAAATGAGCGCTCCTGAAAGCACTGCTGAAGGAAGGATCGATCAGATAGTCCCCCAAAATAAAACCTTTTGTCTAATAGCAAATCAGGCATATTGTTACTCCTCTTATGACACTGACCGAAAAAATTCTAGCTCGGGCAAGCGGAAAATCTCGTGTACTTCCGGGTGACAATATCTGGGTCAATGCAGATGTACTCCTGACTCATGATGTCTGTGGACCTGGTACGATCGGCGTTTTTAAACGCGAATTTGGCCAGAAGGCCAAGGTATGGGATCCTAAACGCGTTGTGATCATTCCCGATCATTACATTTTCACCGCCGACTCCATGTCAAACCGAAACGTTGATGTCTTGCGTGACTTCTCCAGGGAACAAGGTTTGCCCTATTTCTACGATGTCATTGATGAAACGATGGGAACGAACTGGAAGTTTGACGAGTCTAAGGGGCAGCTCAAACGCCAATACGGTCGTAACTTCGCGGGTGTGTGTCACACTGCCATGCCAGAGAAGGGCCATGTGCGTCCTGGAGAGATTCTTTTTGGTACTGATAGTCACACTTGTATGGGAGGGGCCTTTAACCTCTTTGCGACGGGGATCGGGAATACCGATGCCGGATTCATTCTGGGTGCCGGGAAACTGTTGATCAAGGTGCCAGAAACCATGCGTTTTAATCTGGAAGGTCGACTGCAACCCGGAGTAATGGCCAAGGACATCATCCTCCATATCATCGGCATGATTGGCTTCGATGGTGCGACCTATCGGGCCATGCAATATGAGGGCGCAGGAATCTCCACGTTGACAATGGATGACCGGATGACAATCGCCAATATGGCCATTGAAGCTGGAGCCAAAAACGGAATTTTCCCCGCCGATAAACTCACTTTCGATTATGTCAATGAACGGATTCGTCGAAATGGCACCAAGTCCGAATACACGCCTGTCGAAGTCGATAAGGACCAGAAATTCTGTTACGACGCCACAATAGATCTTTCAAGACTGGAACCGACTGTTGCCCAGCACCCCAATCCTGGTAATCGAGCTCTGGCGAAGGACCTGGGTAATATCGATCTGGATCGGGCCTATATTGGGTCCTGCACAGGCGGTAAAACTTCGGACTTCATTGCATTTGCGAAGGTTATTAACGGTCGCAAAGTAAAGATCGACACCTTTGGTGTTCCTGCAACCCCTGCGGTAGTTGATGACTTACAGAAGACTCAGATGAATGGGAAAAGCGTCTGGGAAGTGTTGGAGGCAGCTGGGGTGCAAATGACGGAGAACGCCTCTTGCGCAGCCTGTTTGGGAGGTCCGGTCGATACGTTTGGACGGATGAATAAGCCGATGAATTGCATCTCGGCTACCAACCGCAATTTCCCGGGTCGTATGGGACACAAGGAGTCGAAGGTATTCCTGGCCTCTCCCTATACAGTTGCGGCATCCGCTATAACCGGGAAGATCACAGATCCGAGACAGTTTATATAATGAGGGGGATACCCCTCTAAATCAACAAGGCCTCAAAATAATAGAATACGGATTTAACCGCAAAGAACACAGAGAGCACAAAGGCAGAATTACTCATTGTTTAAATGCCAACGGCCTTTTTTGTCTCTCTCCTCAATCCTCTATTATGCACCCAAAAAATAACCCCCCCGACTTTCTTTTGTGTTCTTTGCGGTCTTTGTGGTTAGAGTGCCTTTCCTTTCCTCCTGTCCGTCCCTCTGTGCGACTCGCCCCTCTTTATTTGGTGGCTTTCTTTCCGTTTCTCCTCTCAAGCTGCGCTTCGGGATCGGGCGATGACTCTCCCTTTGATAAGGTTATCACCCGTGATACTGATATGACTCGTTCTGGATCTGCTGAATCTGAAACCCTGCGTCATCTAGAACCGGGGACTCGGTTGCGAATTATTGGCATGTCAGGCGATGGCAGATTGGAAGTGGAGACGGTCTCCGGAGATAAAGGATTTGTAAATCGTAATACCGTTGGGGATGAGGCCCCGTACGATCCGAATCACCCAAATTAATAGTGCAGCCGCTTCCATTCGTATAAGGCGAGTGCTGAGACGACGGTCAGGGTTAAAAACTGGACCGGGATATTATGGGAAAAATAGGCAACTATTAGTATTCCGCCAGCGATAGCCAGGATCGGGATTACCCGCTTGGCTGGTTCCCACCAGACTCGTTTAGTTGAGGAACCCAGTGCCCGGGTGATTAGGCTGGCACATGGGATCATCACAATATTGGCCATCGCACCAAAACCGAAGACAACGGCATATCCATAACGGGATTGGAAGAGATAACATCCTAGAAATGACAGACTTCCAACCAGCAGGCTGCTCAGCGCCATGGGTCGAATAATATTGACTCCATATCCACTCCAGAATAGCAGCAAGGAAAAGGCACTGGTGATTCCGAAGAAGGCCACCGCAATCGTGTCCAACTCCCGGATCTGAAGTTGTTTTGAGAAGAATAGGGCAACCATCGGTTGCCCCAGGCAGGCGAGCATGATCGTTGAGAAGCCACAAAACACCAGGCAATAGGCATAAGTATGATGAAAATTTGACAGTTTTTCCTCAACCGATTTTGTTCCGCGCAGCGAGGCCAGAAGAGTTTCACAGGAAGCTGCGCCCAGGGTGCTGATCACCTCGGACATTCGAAGTAGAATGTAGAATACCCCAGCCTGCGCGGGTCCGGCCATGGCGGAGATCAGGAAGGGCATGGCATGACTGCGAATTAACCAGACGAGGCTATTCAAATAAAGCCAACCGCTGGAGTAATAGGTACTGAGGTAGTCTTCCCACTTCATTACACCGAAAACCAACTCTTTTGCCAGACCAGATCTCCTCCAAATCCAGAGATAGGGGAGGACCTGACAAATGAAGTAAGTGATCACCGCACTCAGCGGTCCCCCTCCAAGCGTCACGCAAGCTGCAACAGCGGGGAGTGCAGCCACCGAACCGAAGGTGTTTACCTTTTTCAGTGTCGAAAGCTTGTTTCTCGCTGCCAGTGGTTCCAACATCAATACCAGACTCATGCTCAATCCTGTCAGCAGAACGGTTATACAGATCAGGAGATCCCCTTCCCGTGGGAGTTTGAACATAGAGCTGAAACCTCCCAGAACAGCGGTGCCAATCGAGAGAATGAAAACAACTGCGACGATAAGCAGAAAACTCATTACGCCTTTTTGCAGGGCGAAATGAAAACCCTGAACATCGTGATTCGCATCGGCGTGGCATAGGGCCATACGAGTCGCGTCCCGAATTCCTCCATCCATGGCGGCCAAAACCACGACGAGTGAGCTTGCCAGGGCGTACATACCATAGCGATCGGGGCCCCATTTTAGGAGAAGATAGGGCGTTAATACACCGAGAAATAATGCCTTGGAGAGGAAATTACATCCATGCCAGATCTGGTTTCGGAATAATTCTCTCTGGATGAGGTTGGGCACGGATCTGTACTCTATCTTGCTCTAGACAACTGAGCAATGTTATCCGATTGGGAAAAAAGGCTTTTTTATTCACGAATTGTTCGATAGAATCAAAAAACCTTGTTCGCATACATATAGAAATTTATTCAACTATTCATAAAGTGAAACGTTCCATCGCAACACTAGGTGTCTTGGGACTGGCGTTGGGAGTTGGTCAGGTTTTTCTATTCGTTTCTGGGGCCCTTGCTGAAACCCCGGCTTCGATTCCATCTCTCAAGTATTCCGTTCATTATGGCGGCGGTTATGCCGACGGTGGTATGCAAGGAGAATACTTCAGCAATTCCGACTTGAAAGGCACCCCTCAATTTACGAGGCGGGACGTGAGGGTCGACTTTGACTGGGGCACTCTACTGCCGATTGGTGGATCCATTGCTGAGCCATACAACTCCTTCCCTCATGAGAATTTTTCTGTCCGCTGGACGGGCCGGATTATCCCACGTTTTTCGGAAAACTACATCCTCGCTGCAGATACGGATCAGGGGGCTCGTGTCAAGGTGAGGCTCACTGGCCAGACAGATTGGAGCACTGTGATTGACAGCACCACCCAGGGTGTGGCTAAGAGCGCCGCCCTCCCCCTCAAATCAGGAGAAGCGTTGGACCTCATGGTTGAATACTGGCACAAGACAGGTGCAGCTCATTGTCGCCTGACCTGGCTGAGCCCCACCACCACCACCGAACTGATTGATCCGGTGACGCAGAACGGGATCAACGCCAGTGCTTGGGCTGCATACACCTTCGCGGACCAGACGAAAGGATGCAAATGGGGCCGTGTACCGAATGCCCCGGCCCTTGTTCTCGACGCTCAAGCCTATCCCATGACCGATGCAGCGCTTACCGTTGACCACGGTATCTATGCCTTTGATGGCCTCTACCTTCTCCAATTCAAGGGTAAGGCCAAGCTCGACAGTTTCCCTACGGTAAAGTTCCAATCGGGTGGAACCGATTTCCTGGGATCGCCTCCGGTTGGGACTGGATACGATGCCGCCACGAACACAACATCCCTTACTTTCAAACTAGCCGAAGGCTGCGGTTCCTGTGCCTTCCATTTCTGCCAAACCAGTCGTGATGGCTCAGACCATGTTGGCACCGGGATCACCGATATAAAAATCATGCGCCCGATCGAACCAGGTTCCACAACGACCCACAATATCGATGAGGTCATCTACCGCCCCATCAAGAAGGCCTATGAACCCTTTACCTGTCTACGCTGGTTGGATGTCAACGATGCGGTCTCGAGTAAATGGGACGATCGAACCCTCCCCGGATACATGACATTCGGCAATGTTCGAGGCGATGCAATTTGGAATACCCGCGGCACCTATGAATATCTGGTCATGCTCGCCAATGAGACTGGCAAGGACCTCTGTCTGCCCACGCCGGTGAATGCCGACAATGAATTTTTCACCAAACTTGCGCAGCTTCTAAAGTACGGATCGGATGGCAAAAATCCCAACACTGCCCCCCAGGTTAAGCCAGTCTATCCCCCCCTCAATCCCAATTTGTGTGTTTACATTGAGGTGGGAGATCCGGTCATCAACTCGAGTGGAGCATCACAGAAACTGGCTGCCGACGAGATAAAAGCAAATACCTCTGACTCGCTCATCTTTAACTATAACGGCAAAGGGAACTTCCTAACCTGGCATGCACTCCGAGTCGTCCGCGCCAGCGAGGCCTTTCGAGCCATTTTCGGTGACGACGCCATGGGACACCGCGTACGCATGCTGCTTGAGTATCAAAATGCCAACAATACGGTTTGGGGATCGCTGGGTTTTCTCGATAATTACTTCAACAATGGCGATGGAGACCATGTTCCCATTCCCCACCCTGTCAGCTATTACATTTGGGGTGGTGGCGGAACTGCTTACTACGGGGCGGGAAACAGCGACGGAACTCAGGACGAAATCACGATTTCCGACCCGAGTTTTGAACTGCCGGTTGTGGCCGAAGCCACGGAACAACAGTCACCGAAAGAGGGGAAATGGACGTTCGACGGGAATGCTGGGATTTACCGTACTCAATCGATCGCGGTGACCGGTCAGCCAATTGTTCTGTCTGAACCCCCTCCAATTTCCGGTGCCCAGGCCGCATTTCTTAAGGGCGGGGGATCGATCAGCCAGAGCGTGAACTTTACCAAAGCGGGACACTTTGCTCTGGCCTTCCATCCGTTCATCGCTGGAGATCCCTCTGCCCCAGCGTATTTTGATATCTTCTGCGATGATCAATTAGCCAGCCCAGTCAATCAGTCTGATTATCGCGTGAGCAAACAAGGAGTGGGACTCGGAATAGGGGGTCACAATCTGCACGAGTCATACGATAGTGCGGTCTTCGAGATCAAGAACCCCGGCCCGCATACCATCCGCTTCACAAGTCGTCAACCGGTAGGCCAGGATAAAGCTTACATCGTTCTGGACGATGTAAGCGTGGTTAGCGCCGACGCGATCATGGAGAGCGGTTTCGGGGTGGGCAAGACGGCTGGATCTAATCCATATGCCGAGCACTTGACTGAGGAGTATTCTTATCCACCAATTTTTGGTCTTGCCGGAGTTTCGTATGAAGCTGGCTGGTCCCTAGGGGGAAGCGACTTCTGTAGCTACCATTCCAAGCCCATCCAATTTTGGTGCAAGTATATGGATCCGCGTGCTCGATCCATAAATAGCACAGCTCAGGGCATATTCACCCAAGCAGCTGGATTCATGAACATGTGGGGAACCAATCTTTATTGGCCATACAACGATCCTCTGCATGCCACGAACTACTCATTGGTTCAGAGCATTCTGGATCTGGATCAACAGCTCCCGAAGATCTCCACCAATGGCATTCCTCTCCCGGGTGTATTAACTGCCATCAATGCCATGCAGTTTGGGAATGTCTCCGCCTCTTGGAAGGGGGACTTGCCCGCTCGCGGCCTGTGGGCTTCATGGCTGGTAGCTTGTTCTCAAGCTGGCAACTACCAGGTCCAACCGGAAATTTCTGGTGAAGGCTCCTACGAAATTGAGGGCGATGGAGAGGTTCTTAGCAAGGGGCAGATCACCGCCGGAACACCCACCTCAGCATTCCAAATTCACATAACGCTTGGTTCGCACGGAATCCGTATTCGCAACACCGGAGGAACTCTTACCGTTACCAAAATCGAGCTAAGCTCGATCCCCTGATCAAAAGATTATGCAATTAGAGATGCCAGGGAATTCATCGTGACTGGCTTCAGCATGACACAGTGCCATCCGCGGGTTGCATCCCGAATCCCCTCCATCCATGGCAGCCGAAACCATGACCAGGGAACTCGCCAGAGCGTACATGTCGTAGCGATCGGGGCCCCATTTCAGCAGAAGATAGGGCGTCAATACACCGAGAAATATTGCCTTGGAGAGGAAGTTACATCCATGCCGGATCTGATTTTAGAGTAGTTCTCCCCGGATGAGGTTGGGTACGGATCTGTACTCTATCCTGCCAGAATGCGCTGGCAGTGTTATCTAACAGAACCAAAAAACTCCACTTGTTTCTCATCCCGCGAACTTGCAGTCTCTGACGATGTGCCTTAGTCCCTTGGAATTTAAATCCTGCGTAAAAAGCGCAGGAAATTCGGGGACGGGGAACTCAGTACATTTTTTGACAGGATTCACAGAATCTACCCGTTTTTTTAAATACCCTTGGTACCGGCTACGCCGGATTAGTAGGAACTTATATAGAGTGCGACACCTGGGTATCGCTTTGTTTGCGCGAGGCTGGTTTTTGATAATTATCATTTTGGAAGTAAGTTGTCTTTCAGTAGCCCATGCGGATCAGCAACAAACGGCAGACCAGGCAATCGCTGAGGCTCAGAAGTTTAAGGAAGAGCAGCTTGAGGCATTACGAGATGAACCCCATGAGGGGGCCTTGATTCCAGAGAAACCACCAATCCTTAATGAGGAAGAGGAGGAAAAATCTGGTCAAGGTCTTCAGCCTGCTATTGACACGTTATACTGGAAACGACTGTTGGCGATCCATTCTTATGAGGGGGATCGATGGATCTATCAGGATGTTCGTCGGAATACCCTCTGGGAACTTAAGCCTTGGGCTACTTATGCCTGGAGATACGACTCAAATATTTTACAGACCCAGAACAATCACATTGCGGATTGGTATCAAACCCTGGAGGCTGGCCTACACTTCAATCTGGGGAAAATTGCGGGAAGTCCTGACGATCTGGATTCCATCTTTGCTCTTGAGACGAATTACTCTCTTTCTCAGGATTGGTTTTTGAACAATGCCGATTTCGACGCTTTGAACCAGAAGGGCCGGATTGATCTTCGTATCGGCCGCGAGGCACTGGTATTTCGGCCCTACTTTGATGGTAACCATGTCACGGGCATCAGTTCCCTGGCCTCGGAACGGGCAGCGCGTTTCACCTCCACCAATCTGACGGCTGGAACGACTATTGATCAGGCCTTGACCCCCACACTTAACCATCACATGGATTACAGTTGGGGTCAGATTGATATGCAGGATCATGCGAATGTCGGATATGAACTCTGGCGGGTTTACCACGAACTCAATTTCGCTCTTCAGTCGAACGAGGGTCACGCTCTGGATGCCCGCTACACAAGCGAAGACAGTGTTTTCACTTGGGGGTCCGCTCAAAATGCCTCATCGAATGATCGAACGGCTGAGGTTCATTATCTACTCGGAGGCGTAGGTGCTCGAGGTCTCATTAATAGTTCTTTTACCTATAATATCAAGTGTGGCTGGGAAAATATCGAGCGGGGATGGGAAAGTACAGTGGGACGGGATCTAAGCACCTTTTACTTTGATTCTTCACTTCGTTACGACTATAACCGACACTTCCTTGTCGAATTATTCTTGGAGCGAAACTATCAGCTGGCTCAAACTAATGCGGATGACAACTACATTGACACTAATTTTTCAATCGGCCCAGTATTTAGGTTTGATCCCGGATGGCAAATCAGTCCAACCTTCACTCTCGGGACAACTAGTAGCGAACAAGATGAAAAAACGCTCTATTTTGTTCCCGCTACAGAAGTTGATTACATCCTGACAAATCGAACCAAGTTTAAGGTGAAAGTGGAATATGATGAAACGCGAACCATTCGAGGAACCGGCGGTGATATTATCGGAGTTCGCAGTACGGTTGCGGTAGGCTTGGTATTTTAATATTTATGAACGTATTCTGGCTCATGTTACGGGCAATTATTTTGGTGTTCGCTGGCTCTGTACTCATCACCGGCTGTGCCACAACCACGGGTAAAATGAGCCAATCTGGAGAGTTGCTGCCAATCGAGCAAAAGCATGAGGTATATCATCTGGCCGTACTTGATCAGGTGGAGTTTCTGTTACCGGATGGAACCAAACAGATAGGGAGGTTGGATGCTCAGGGGGTTCTCCGTTTACTAACCCCTCCCACTCGAGGGGTGCCTACGGTTTCAGGTAAAGCTACGGGTGAAGGTCTCTCGGAGCAGTCGAAAGCCGTCCCTGAAGTCAAGCAACAGACCGATACGAGTTTGGTGCTTCTTGGTCTGTCAGTGCCCGATGCTGAGAAAAAACTAATCGCAAGTTTCCCTCGCATCACCGGGATTCATTGGATTGAGTATCGAGAGAATAGCGTCTCAGTATTGGGCGAGGTATTCAATCAGACCAAGGTGGATCTGGGCGAGTCCCCATTCCGTGTCTTGGATGCTGTGGCGGCGGCGGGTGGATTTACTCCTCTGGCTCAGCTTAGGAATGTGGTGCTCGTTCGCCGCAATGCCGGGAATGTCAAAATTTTTATTCTCGATCTGGACGCAGCTACCAGGGGAATTTCTCCTCAGTTCAACATTCTCGTTGCTCCGGGCGATGTTATCACGGTTCGTCGAAGTCTCTTATGAGTGCTCCTTCCCCGATCGATGGTCATACTCCCATCATTGAGGAAGAGGCCTCCAAATCGCTCCAGCAGGTTTGGTTCGTATTGAAGGAACAAAAATGGATTCTCGGGGGGGGACTCGCCATCGGTTTACTCATCGGGATCGTTCTTTTTTATGGATGGCCGAATGTTTATGAGTCTCGTAGTCAGTTTATTATTGATGATCTACCCTTTAAACTGGATGCAGCCAATAATGGTGGCGACGGAACGGTAAGTCAGTTCCTCGTCCAATCTCTAATCAAAAGCATTCCTAGTACGGAGATGCAAGAATATGTAGCGGAACATCTCAATGTCCCTAAAAAAAATATTAACTTCGAGGATCTCTCCCCCAAGCTGAATCTGCGCGCTCTTCATGAGGCTAATATTAGAGTGGAAAACCCACGTGAGAGTAGGATTGGACTGGTGATCGCTGATGCCTCGAGTCCTGAGTTCGCTGCAGATGTTGTCAATGCGGTCACTGATAAGTTTCAACAATTGAACTTCATTGCTGGGCATATCGCCGATCTCGATTTGAAGATTACTGGTAGCCGGGATAGGCTTACTAAACTAGGCGATCAGCTCGTGGCGGCATCTGGAGAGAGAATCCGTTTTGAACGACAAAAATTAGCTCTTGAAGCCTATCTCCAACGCGGTCAGCAGATAGAGAATTATCCCGTTTTTGCCAGTGACACGACGCTGAATAATCTCAAGACGCGTCATTTCCAGGTGAAAAGCGAGTATGAATCCCTCGCCTCCTACAGTGTGAGGGGTAAAAAACTGGAGGGAAGTCAGGCAGAACTTCAGAATCTTGATGATCAGATAAGGAAATACTCTGAAGATTTGGGTGAATCTTTACGTGTCTCTTATGAAATCAGTCTTAATCAGGAAAAGGCCCTACAACAGGCCGTCAACGATGAGCAAACTCAGATCAGTCACTGGTCACGAGAGATGTCCCGCGATATTGAGGCAATCGGTGATTTAAAATTGCGCAAAGCTCTTGATCTATCGAATTCCGATGCACAAGAGGTCAAGCAAGCCAGTGTCATCGTGGTGATGGAGCGAGGCCAGCCCGTACAACGCCGCAAAGCACCCCGTGGGAGTGTTTGTATAGGCATTGGTCTGACTCTCGGCCTTGCCTTGGGGATTTCTGGAGCGTTCATATTATATACTCTTGATCGAAGAGTAAAACTGCCCCCGCAAATCGAAGCTCTTACTCAGGTCCGTTGCTTGGCAGTGATTACTTCTTCACCCAAGACCGATGAGTCGGGTGCCCATATTTCGAGAGTCCCCCGCGGGCTTTACTTCCTGCGCAGTCAATTACTGCGGGCGGCTATCACAGGGACCAACGATCGAATATTTAGTTTTACCGGACTCAACGATGAGGCTGACGTCGTGAAAACAGTTGCCCAACTGGCGGTCTTATTGGCAGAGACCGAAAAGAAGACTCTGGTTGTCGATCTGTTCTTTAACTCGGGAGCGATGTGCAAGTCTCTCGGTGTGGAGGCCAAAGGAGGTCTCAATCAGTGGTTTTTCTCAGATGAGGAAATTTCTCACTTCATTAATTATACAGCAGTAAGAGAACTCGCCGTCCTGGATTCCAAAGTATCGATGGACTATCCTGAAGACCTGATTAGTCGGCGACCGCTGATTCCATCTCTGGAGGCCATGAAAAGTTCATGGGACTTCATTCTGATTGCGGCACCGCCTCTTCTCGAATTAAGCCATCTTCTGTTCGCTGCACCGCTGGGTAGTCCCGTAATCGCCATTGCAGAATATTTAAAAAGTTCATTGGACGACTTACGCCAGTTACAGGACCGGTGCGGCGATGAGGGACTTAGACTGACGGGGGTTGTTTTGAACAACTATCCCCTGGAAAATATTCTTGGGAAACAATTGGTTTTTGGAATGGGGGGGCATCGCTATCTATTTGAGAGTCCAGACTCAAAGGACGAGAAGGCTTGAAGAAAACGATATTCATCAATGGTAGATTTCTTACCCAGTCTACCACCGGTGTTCAACGTTATGGACAGGAGATTATGAAGTCTTTTGACCAGATGATCGGCAATGGTGAGATAGATACGGAATGTTACAATATTCTCCTCCTGACGCCCTCCCAGGGGAGTGCTAACCCGGACTTGAAACATATTTCTGTCCAACCTGTTGGCAATCGCAGTGGACATTTATGGGAACAATTCGAGTTGCCCGCCTACAGCAAGGGGGGGCTGCTTTTTTGCCCTGGAAACACAGCTCCCTGTTTGTCGCTGAGAAAAGGAAATAAGACTGTCGTCACATTGCATGATCTCTCGTTTATTTACTTTCCCCAAGCCTATAGCTTACGGTTCACCCTTCTGTATGCATTTCTTGTCGATCAGATTATTCGTTATGCGAACTGTATAATCACGGTATCTTCCAACGAAAAGAAGCGAATCCTCTCAATCTATCCTCAGGCGGAAAACAAACTTCACAGTGTGCCAAGCGCTGTCCGTTGGTTTACCGAGGAACAGCGCCCTGCCAAAGCGGCTGGGGAGGAAAGTTATATTCTCTTCGTGGGTTCGATGAATCGCATTAAAAATCTCGAAAACCTCCTGGAGGCCATCTTCATCGTCCATGCGGCCTTCCCGGTAACATTGAAGGTGGTGGGGGGTGGATCCAGCAAAGTATTTCGCAAGGTGGACTTATCAAGGATTCTTAGACGGGTGAAAAACATCGAATTTCTGGGACAAATCGATGACAGGGCTATATTACATGAACTTTATGTCGGGGCAACAATGCTGGTTATGCCGTCCTATACGGAATCATTTGGCTTCCCTTGCATCGAAGCTATGTCCTCCGGTTGCCCAGTCCTTGCCAGTGAAATTGGTGGATTGCGTTCGGTTTGCGGTGAGGCTGCCGTGTATTGCGATCCTTATAGTCCGGTTGATATCGCCGAGAAAATATATCAACTATGGCATTATCCGAAAATGCGCGCAAAATATGTCGAACTTGGATACAAACAGGCTCGACAGTTCACTTGGGAACGTACTGCCCGCGAAACTTGGAAGATTCTTGCCAGTGTAGCAGACTCCTAACCCGATACGGCTGAAATAAAGTAAAGACGTACGTCCGGACTAATACCAGTCATGAAAATTGAAAACGGCATCGTTTATCTCCAGAACATCCTTGATCCATTCGATTGGTCGGTGATCTTTCCCGACTCCCACCCGGTGGTGCTCGATCTCGGGGCGGGTGATGGGGGGTTTGCCGCCGAATATGCGACACTCCATCGGGATCGGAACATTCTGGCTGTGGAACGACTCCTTGGACGGGCCCGAAAAATTGGACGAAAATCTGTACGCTTCAATCTCCCCAATCTGCGGGTGGTTCGACTTGAGAGCACTTATCTTCTCCGACATCTTATTCCAACTGGTAGTGTGGCCGAGATCCATGTGCTGTTTCCAGATCCCTGGCCAAAAAAACGCCATCAAGATCGTCGAATCATCCAGGGTCCATTTCTTGAATCAGTTTCGCGAAATCTTGTCCCCGGAGGGCTTTTTCGTTTTGTCACTGATCATGAAGAGTACTTCCAATGGGCATTACCAACTCTCCAGCAAGCCCCCTTTTTCCGTCAAGTCGCGGCCTCAGATTATCCTCACACCGATTTTGAAAAGGAGTTTCGCGCCCTCGGAAAACCGATCTATGAATGGGTCTCTCAACGGTTAGACTCTTAAGACAGATCTCCTAGATGTTTTTCTAGTTGTTCAAGGTTGCCAATAGAAAGGCACTGTTTGGTGGGATCGATGCGCTTAATCATGCCTGCTAGGGCGGTTCCAGGACCGAATTCCACGAATTGGTCGATTCCCTGTTCGATCAAAGTGCGAATGCAGCTTTCCCAACGTACGCTACCGGTAACTTGTTTAGCCAGAAGATCACGTATCAGTGTAGGGTCCGTGGCGATTTTACCGGTGAAGTTGGTAGCAACCGGAAACTTTGGAGAAAGCAGAGCAGCTGCCTGAAGATGAGGGATTAGGGCCGTTTCCGCCGAGTGCATCAGACGGGAGTGATAAGCCCCAGCAACATTGAGCGGGATAATTTTTCGAAGTCCCTTTGCTTTTGCGATTTCAGTAGCCTTGGGAAGATTGCTTTTTGGACCAGAGAGAACAATTTGACCGGGACAATTAAAATTAGCCACGTCGATGTCAGCTTCTCTGGCCACCGCTTCGGCAGTGGCCTCGTCTGCCCCAATCAAGGTTAACATCCCTCCATCTGTGCGCTCGCAAGCCTCTTGCATGAGTTTGGCTCGCTCGTTTACCAATTTTAATCCGGTGATGAAATCAAATGTTCCAGCCGCGGCATGTGCCGTGTATTCGCCAAGCGAGAGGCCGGCTGTTGCTGTAAATTGAAAATCTGGAATCTTTGAACGGGTAATGCTTAACAGGGCGTACCCATGCACGTATAATGCAGGCTGACAGACGGCTGTTGTCGTCAGCTTTTCCTCTGGACCAGCAAAAGAAATCTGGCTTAAGGAATAGCCCAGCAATGCATCAGCCTGATGATACAGTCCTGAGAGATCGGGAATCGAGGCAAGGTCCTGGCCCATGCCGACTTGTTGGGCACCTTGCCCGGAAAATAGAAGAGCGCGTTTCATCATGCTTTTTTGTGAACTAAAGTTTCTATCAGTTAGTTAATAAGTGTACCATTAATTGGGGAATATTTTCCCAGCCCCGTCAAGCGACTAATTGTGAAGTAATGATCTGCATGGGGTCGTTTTCGGTCAGCATTGGAGAGCGCATCCTTTGTGTGTGTCCACTTCTCCATGGCTGTTGGGGAAGGGCCTTTCGCCCCTCAGGAACCGGAATTCAGTCAGGCGTATACGGAGATCCGCCCTCCATCATCGGTCTGAGGCGAGGCATCGCTAGTTTTAGAGGATCCCTTAACATTCACTTCTGAATTGACAGAATCAAATTCATCCAGCAGAGGAGAGATATGAAGAAAACAGTATTCATGTTCGCGTTGGTTCTTCTGGCTGTCACCGTTGGGTTACGTGCCGGGGAAGTTTGTAAAGGGTGTTCGGATCCCGAAGGTAATAAGTGGAAAGTCACTTCTATTAAATGGATCAAGGCCAATGAAGACGACCTGGACAAGGACAACAAGTTCGTTGCTCTCGTCGGTAAAGTTACCAAACAGCATGACAGTGATACTTACTTCTTTACTGATGGCACTGGTACGATTGAGCTGGATAGCGATATCAAACTACCTGTTGGCGAAACCATCGTCGTTCGCGGTCGGATTGATCAGGCCTTCCTTCATATTGGACCGCTCGAGGTTAATGTGGATAGCTGGCGTCATGGCGGCAAAGAAGGTGAATGGTTGAAGTAATTAGATAAATTAACTTTCAATAAAGGGCGTCATCTAAGGATGACGCCTTTTTTTGGTATTTTCCCCATCTGCTTAGCTTCCCTCTCCCTCTTACTCCTAATCCTAATCACCTTCTCTAAGAGTAAGAGGGAGAGGGAGAGGGAGAGCTGATCACATATAAATATCGACAACCTGGCCTTTGGGCATGATGGCCCGGCGAAAGCGGCCGAAGGCATCGTAAATGATGGTGGTAGGGAGACCATCTTCCTCAATCTTTTGCTCAAATGTGTTAGTTCGAGAAATGACGAGATCATTTTCCTTCGTAACGGAACGTGATGCTGATGAACCGTTTGAAGAGACGCCCGAACGCTTAGCGGCAACCCTCGCCCGAGCCTCCTTGAGAATCGAGATGGTGTTCGCTGGGCCTATGCCGCCAGCACCAAGCGGTATCATAATAGTTGTACGTTCCTCCAATTAATCGCTCTGTCAACTGTGAAAACGGCCTAAAAGGAAGAGGAAGACTAAAGCTGAGACTAAGCGTAAGATTGGGAGGTAAACACATTTTTTTACAGGATTCACAGGATTTACACGATTAACCCAAATACCGCAGACAGTTTTAGGATGAACCAATCCTTGTGTGTTTTTCGTCTTTCGCATGAAGAAATAACTTAAGTTTCCTCATACCTCATGCCAGGATTGTAATATGGTTAAAATGTCGGCTTGGGGTGAGGCAGAGACGCAGTATTTTTATGACCTGACTCCAGATGTGATTTTGGAGTCGGCTGAAAAAGTCGGACTACGGTGTACGGGACGGGTTATGCAGATGAACAGTATGGAAAACCGAGTCTATGAGGTGGAAGTCGAGATGGATGAAGCCCTGGTACGAACTCCCAGTGACCGGGCTCGGGTGGTGAAGTTTTACCGTCCGGGGAGATGGACCAAACATCAAATTGCGGAGGAACACCAATTTTTATCCGATCTTCAGCAGGCGGAGGTACCCGTCGTGGCCTCCTTGCCGATGGCCGATGGGTCAACCTTTCAAGTGGTGCCCGGTTTGGGGATCTTTTGTGCCGTTTTTCCAAAACGGGGTGGACGGCATCCTACGGAAATGACTCATGAAGAACTCAAAAGGGTGGGACGGCTTCTGGCGCGAATGCATAGTGTGGGGAGTCAACGAAAGGCCGAGCACCGCATCGTTTTGAATACAGAGACATACGGCTGGGACAATCTGGATTATTTACTGGAGAGCGAAGCGCTTCCGGAGGAGATCGAAGATAGTTATGCTGATACGGTTGAAGAAATCTGCAAAATCAGTGAGCCATGGTTCGCTGAAGCGGAGTGCCAACGTATCCATGGGGATTGCCATCTGGGGAATCTCCTTTGGACAGATAACGGCCCGTTCTGGGTTGATTTTGACGACATGGTGCAGGGTCCTTGTGTTCAGGATCTCTGGCTGGTGGTTCCAGGAAGGGACGAGGAAAGTCTGGAGAGTCGGGAGATGCTGCTGGAAGGTTACGAGGAATTGAGGGAATTCAATCGCTCAACATTGCGATTGATCGAACCTCTGCGCGCCCTCCGATTCGTCCACTTTAGTGCCTGGATCGCCAAACGATGGACCGATCCAGCTTTCCCTCGCAGATTTGAATTTTTCGGTTCCAAACGATATTGGGAGGAGCAATTGGGTGACCTCCACGAGCAATTGCGTCTTATCAAGGAATATTAATATATATGCCGCAGTTGCGTCGCAAATATTTGTTGCAACTCTTTTCCCTCCATGATGATAATAACACTACCGTGACATATTGCTCTCACCCATTTGATGAAGCCATTTTGACCCAATGCCTTCCACAAACCCTTAATCTGTGAAAATCTGCGTAATCTGCGGTTAAAACCTCTGCGGTTTTTAAGTTTAAGCCCGAATTCACGAGCATCCCACACGGATGCCTAAAAAGTGGAGGGCGAATCTCCGTATGCGCCCACTTGTCGGGGCATGGGAGGCGGTGCAGATAGGAAAATTCTCAATTTTCTTTACCATTCACCCAATTGTGGCGATCATGTGACAGTGGAAAATTGAATATTCTGAGGAGCACGATTAGAAATTGAAGCGGAAAATAAAAAAACTAGTTCCTAAACGGCGACTAGCCAAAGTAAGGCCCAGAAAGGTAACGCAGAAGATTATCGATCGGTCGTCATTCCAACCAATCCGAGAGATCTCGGTGATGGCCTGGATTGAAGATCACTATGGCAAGGTGCTGCTTGTCAAACAAACCTCTGGAAAACGGGCATGGACATTTCCTGGAGGTAAGGTTCGCCCCAGGGAATCACTCCTGCATGCACTCAAGCGGGAGTTGCGTGAGGAAGTGGGATTATCCGTTGATGTCGCCAGTCCGATCGATATTTTTGACCGATTCAATAAATCGAATATTACGATTCTATTTCGTGTCATTCTTCTGCCTGGGAACCGACCTGTTGTTCGTCTGAGGGAGATCGAAAAGTTTGCCTTTCGTCATGCCGCTCCACGGCTCTCTACTCCCTCCCTCCAATACTTTTGGGCTCGGGCTCAAACGTCTTTTGAGCCGTTGTCCTTGTTTTAATATAGTGTTTAAACCTAAAAACCGCAGACGATTTATCCACAGATTACGCAGATTTCCACAGATTATGGGTTTATGGAAGGCGTTGGCACAAAGTGGCCCACCCATTCAGTGAATGGACTTTTTGAAAAACAATTCCTAACGTATTATCTTTGGGTTCCTTGCGAACTATGCGGTGAAATCAACTGCGTTTTCTAGGTTAAAAACAAGATTTAAAATCCCTCAACCGGTGTAAATCTGTGAAATCTGCGGGGAAAACGGTTTTTGGGTCTGAGACGAAGCCTCGTTAGGATTAATTTGACCTTCATAATTGATGCTATAACATCTGATGCATGAGAACCACTCTAGATATTGAAGATGACATCCTTCAGGCAGCCAAGGAGTTAGCGGTACATCAACATACCACTGCCGGAAGGATATTGTCCGATTTAGCTCGTAAAGGGTTACAGCCCAAGTCAGATGAAACTAAGTCAACTGTCAGGAATGGGATACGAATGTTGCCTCGACGGGGCGAGGTCATCACTCTGGAACACGTCCAGCGGATCATCGATGAGGAAGGAGTCTGATGCGAGCCTTATTGGATGTGAACGTATTGGTGGCATTGTTCGATGAGGCACATGCCTTCAATGAGCGAGCGCATCTTTGGTTGGAATCGAATAAGGAGAACGGTTGGGCCAGTTGTCCTTTGACAGAGAATGGATTGACGCGAATTTTATCAAATCGGAATTATAGCCTTAAAATTCAGAGATCCGTCGATTGGATACTCGAATCTCTATCCGGTTTTTGTCGGGCCACCAACCACGAGTTTTGGCCGGATGAGGTCTCCCTGCGGGATTCCAGGATTTTTGCGACAGATCGGATCCATAGTTCCCGCCAAATTACTGATCTCTATCTTCTGGCGTTGGCCGCTCATCGAGGTGGACGATTGGTGACTTTCGATCAAGCGATCCCACTCTCTGTCGTCAAGCCAGCAACCCCAGCAAATCTGAGTGTTATTTCATGAGTATTTCAATGATGTAAATCCTGTGCACTAGATGAGGCTTCATCTGAAAGATTCTTCATGTATTGATCAATGTCGGACGCATATTCCATGGGACGATTCTCAGTCTGCGACTGTTGAATCGTTTCACGATCACGCGCGGCTAGAGGAATAAACTTGCCAGCTCCCGAGATATTTTGACCGGGTATGTCTTGAGACATGACTGTACCGGTGCCGATTTTCCTATCCTGATCATGAGGCGATCCTGACATGTTGGATATAGGTGGAGCGTTATTCGCAGTCTGGATGTCGTTGGGGGGAAAATTCATGCCATTCATTCCGGCCATCGCCTGGGCGATGGCCGCCTGTGCTTGGACGAGATTTTGTTGAGCTTGATTCACGGCATCCATAACCCCTTGAGCATTTTTCTGATCGGCCTGTTGCTGACCCTTGGCGATACTCTCCTGGGCATTTTTCAATGCTGTAGCGGCAGCCTCCGGCAAGCCCAGAGTTTTCGCAGCGTTCTGGATGTTCTCCTCAGCTTTTTGGAGAGCGTCATAGGCAGTATAGAGTGTCCCTGGGGGAGTGTGCTGTTCTTGCATTTGACTGACCTGTTGCTGGGCTTCGACAGGCTTCTGCGAATCAAGTTGGATCGAATGGACTGCATCGCCAGCTTGTTGTGGCGCTTGCTTCTGTTGCAGCTGTTGGGCTTGAACTTGTTTCTGCATGTTTTGTAAATTTGGATCCACATTATGGTTGGCGTCACCCCCCGCTTTCTGAGCCGTCCCTAATACGTCTTGAGTCCCATCTGCAGCGATTTTGCCAGCCTGCATAGGAAGCGATCTTGGTATATCGCTCATGGTCCATTGGGTGTCTTTCTGGTCAGCTTGTTGCAGACGCTTGGCGATGCTATTCTGGGGATTTATCAGTGCTGTGGCCTGAGCCGAGGACGTCGTATCATCCAAATCACTCCGAGCCTTTTGGAGAGCATCATTGGCTGCATTGAGTGAGGCTGGGGTTGCAGGGACCATGTCACTAAGCTGTTGTTGAATTTTCGAATTTGCCCGGCTCAGCGCATCCTGGGCAGCCTGCTGGTCAGCCGGGATGTTTTCCGTATCGATTGGATTGGCGGCTAAATCGCCCTGGGCCTGATGCATTTTTTGAGCGGCATAGGCCAAAGCTTGGGCCGCTCCCATGGAAAGAGGCGAGCTTTTCTGTATCAAGTTCGAGACCAATGGCTGAAGTAGTATCTGCCCTATCCGGGCCTCTTCAACAGCCTCGGGGTCAGCTGGCATTGAATTCAATGCACGGTTCGTTTGTTGCACGATCCGCTGTTGCTCCTGCTCCTGAGCCAGAATTCGTTTCTGCAAGTTCTGTAACTTTGAAACGGTATTTTTCTTGGCGTCATCCTCCACTTTCTGCGTCGACGCTAATTGTTGGGTGAGAAGTTCCTTGGCTTGCTGAAGTTTTCCCAATACAAGCTTCTGAGATTCAATGGCGTTCTCAATACTTTCTTTTTTTCCCTGGGCATGGTTGGCCTGAGTATATTGATAATGATGGGATCCAAAGGTATTCTCAATGTTTTCTGTTACAGCCCAAGACAACAGGTTGTTTTGACTGTCCAGCATGGGAATCTTCGACTGCTTTACCAAGTCGGAGGCCGCAGCGCTCACGACGGATATATCATTCCCGATCACATCAGCCTCTTCCAATAGTGCACCCTGCTTGGAATCAAGATCCGTTATCATCAAGTTGTTAGAGGTGACCGAGTGTGATTGATCCATGAGCTGCTCCTGTTTCTCGATTAATCGGGCAACCCCGGCTATCTGATCTTGAATCGCCTGATGAAGGTCGCGGGGAGGATCCAACATCAGTGCGATTTGATGCAACTGATCCCGGATGTTTCTCTGATCATTCGTGGCCCTCCGCATCCATAACCATCCTCCTTTGAGGTCTTCACAGTCTCGACCAGTTCGAACAAAAGTCCGTGACCACAACTCTCCTCCTTCGAATCCGACTTTGAGATCCTCACTGGCTCGATCTGCAATCTGCTGGAGCATCCCCTGTTCGGCGAAGGACAAAGCCTCCTGTAGGGGTCTCCCATGGGGGCTTGAACCACCCTGGGCAGCCGCTTTGGCAAGCAGTTCATTGGCAACGGTAATTTCGGAGGAGAGAGCCTCCTGATCAGATTGCAATACCTGAAGAACGGTTTGCCGAATGGGGGTAAGAAAGACTGTTGATGTTTCATCTGTATTGCCGGAAATGGTTTCCACAGCGGCACCCTGACGCTCACTTAGCTCTGCGAATCGGATCGAGAGGTCATGGGCTGACAAACGTGCATGGTATTCCTGTAAAATCCGCTCGATCCGAAGGATGATCCCCTGCTGACCTAAGTAGGCATCCATTATACACTGCTGGGCCTCCTCCGGTACAGTTGACTGAGTGGCACATTGCAGGGAGCTCAGCACTTGCTCCATCTCCTTCTCGGTAAGATGAGTGACGGCGGCTTTGACCTCATTTACCATCTTGATATCTGTCCCGAAAACTCCATTCGATTCCAGATCCGAAATTATCGACTGAAGCCTGTCCATGATCTGTGTCGTCTGAGTTTGAAGTTCAATTTGATCTCTTTTCGATCCCTGGATCTGGGATTGAGAAAAGATTGCGTCTTGCGCGGTCAAAGGCTGAAGAAGGCCACCGATCCCGGCCAAGTAAAGGACATATCTTATACTCTTCCGACTAATTGAATAGATGCTTCGCATATATCAAATTGCTGACGTATTCTAACCACTAAACGATGGTATCGTCTCAGCTGGAATTGAATCTGTGAAGCCATTATATTTTACAATAGGTGGAGACGGCTCCACCAGTGTTATTGTCTTGGGTGTGGAGTGCGGTGGCCATGACACCGCTTTGTTTTCCGAGCGGCCATGACGCGAGGCCAGGCAGGAAGAATGGAGACTGTACCGGATGAGAGCATAGGGCTATTTAATGGTGCCTGGCTAATGTGCTGAGATTTGACATGCTGAATGGAGAGGCCTCACTGACCCGGAAAGCGGTGTCATGGCCACCGCACTCCACAACTAACGCTCTGATCCGAAATCCGAGTTTACTCATGCTGAATTTTTACGGGTGAGGGTTGAGAGATGCAGAGGTGAGAATTCCACCCACGCCGAACCAGATTTGCAGGACATAGTGATCACAAATCGTCCCAATAGACAGGTTTGAGGAGGACGTATCCGTTTTTTTGGCAACAGGTGAAATCGGACTTTCATCTTTGCTGATAACATTCGCTGGCTCCTCTATCGGCATCGATACGGAAGGGGATTCGACAGGTATGACGATCCTTAAACCGCTTTGGGAGGAGACGATTAATTCGGAGAGCATTCCGATTAACAGGGAGATAAGAGCAATCCTCCAAACCCAGGTTCGTGCCAGCGCCGACGGCAACGCGGAGGCCAATGCCGTGGCAATTAGGACAATGAAACTTCCTTTCAAGAACCAGAGTGCAGCCAAGCCCAGGTGTGGATAGAGTGCTTTGAAGGTGAGAAAATCGCAAAGTAAGGTTTTCATATGGTGTGTAGGTTAAAAAAGTTGTGTGGAACACGTAAAAATTCGAGCAAGGCTTGGCCATAAAGAACGCAATACGCCTGCGCGGGAGCGCAATTCATAAATATGGGGGGAACAAAATTGCATCGTCGGAAGACAAAACTCAAAAAAAGCGGGGAGATTTTTGGTTTAGTCGATCGAATTTAAATAAAAGTCAGAGGGTATTTTATGGTTTTGAGCTGTTTTTGATAATTTGAGTGAGTTTTTCGGCCTGCGCTTTGGAAAGGCTCACATCCTTGTGTCCCAGGAGGGCACAGGTGGCTTCAAAGGCGGAGTTTGCAAAAAAGCGTTCAACCAAATGGCGTAACGCTTTGGTCTTGAAAATCTCTGGTTTGACCTTGGGCGAGTAATAATCGCGTCCCTTAATAGTCTCCTTGGAAAGAAGACCCTTCAGGGTGAGAATTCTCAGAATGGATCGAACCGCCGAGTATGTGGGTGGATCGGGCAATTCATCCTGAATCTCACGGGCAGTGGCCTTTCCGTTGGAGACAATAATCTCGAGAGCTTGTCGCTCTCGACGGCTTAGGTCGGAAGAAATGACGGGCATATCTGCTGAAATATCAGCATTCGTGATTTAGGTCAATGCAAATGTTGAAATATCAACACATTTGTGGGTCATCGTAAGTGTATTTAACCTTAAAAACCGCAGAGGGTTTAACCGCAGATTAAGGCCTTGTGGAAGGTGTTGAGTCAAAATGGCTTCTTTTGCTATTCTTATTTGCATGGAAGTAGAAAGCAAAGGGCCATGGGTGGAGGACAAAGGGTCTTATATTTTGAAACAAGAAAGCGCGCGGCTTCCTGAAGCTGAAAAATACATTGCACTGAATGCTTTAGGGGCTCCAGTAGTGAAACTGTTGGATATTATTTTAAGGAATGGGAAAAAAGTACTGGTACTGGAGAAAGCGGAACCTATGAACCTCGATATGAGAATGCCCGCTAATTTCAAGCGGCTGGTCTCGTTCCTTGCAGACTTTGCCTCAATGCGACCTACAAACTTTCCAAGTGTCGACTGGGGGTATTTATCCGAATACTGGAGTGTCACCAAGACGCTTGTGAGTATGGCCCAAGAAAGGTCATCACTGTTATACGATCCTCGTCTGATAGACTGCACCTCGCCTGATGATATTTTCGTAGCATATAAACAATTTGTATTAGGTGATAAAAGTCTACTGACCCATGGCGATCCCACAAATTTAAATTTGGGTTTTGTGGGTGGAAAGATCGTGGCATTTGACCTTGAGCTAACCTGGATTGGCGATCCATTTCGAGATATTGTATTGCGTACCGGAGCATCCACGATGCCATTTCCAGAACCCCTTTCCGTTCAAGATGTGATCACAGATTATCTTGAGAAAACAAATCTCCTAATATCTAATCCTCTAGACAAATATCGACTTGTAGGCGCCATCTACGGCTCGTACATCGAGCGACATGCTATCACTGATATCCAAGCTTTAGGGCTAGAGTCTCCTCATATTGGCTGGGCAAAAATCACTCTTGAACGGTATATTCACTTTACTTCCCATCATAAAATCGACGTAATCCGTGAAATCTGCGGGGAAAACGTCTGCAGATTTTAGGGAGGCAAAATCTCCAGGGAAAAATCCAGGGCCTTCACACTGTGGGTGAGGGCGCCGACTGAGATAAAATCGACGCCGGTGTCCGCCACCTTACGAATCCGATCCAACGTCATGTTACCCGAGGCCTCTAATTCACACCGTCCGTTGACCAGACGGACAGCGGAAGCTGTTTCCTCCAGTGTCATGTTATCCAGCAGGATCCGATCGATTCCCAATTCTGCAAAAAGTTCGACTTGTTTTAGTGTGTCAGCTTCAAACTCGATTTTGGCATCGGGATCAAATTCACGGGCTTTGGCGATTGCTTGGGTGAGGGTCGTGCGATCGGCATAGGCACCGTAGGCCGCAAAATGGTTGTCCTTCACCAGGAACATATCATATAGACCGTAGCGGTGATTAGTACCTCCCCCGCAGCGGACGGCGTATTTTTCCAAGTGGCGCAATCCAGGAGTGGTTTTGCGGGTATCCAAAATCCGGCACTTCGTGCCTTGCAGAACCTCGATGAAACGAGCGGTCAACGTGGCGATTCCGGAGAGATGCTGTAGGAAATTCAAGGCACTTCGTTCCGCCGTCAAGATGGATCCAAGATTTCCGGAGATCTCCATCACCGATTGACCAGGGATTAAGGGAGAGCCGTCCTCGGCGAGGACGTAGACTTTCAGCTGAACATCTTGTTCAATGAACACCCGTTGAGCAATGGGGATTCCCGCCAGAATACCGGACTCCTTCACCAGGATCCGTCCACGTGTCTGGACGTTTTCCGGGGTAAAGACCATCGTCGTGATATCGCATGGTCCTCGATCCTCCCCGATCGCTCGCACAGCCGCTTCGCGGACCATGGGGGAATCGACAGTAATCTGCTGATCAATCATATGCTTAACCGGGAACTGAAACTGCCTTGAATGTGGACTGCGGTGGCCAAGACACCGCTTTGTCTTCGGAGCGTCCATAACGCGAGGCCAGGTTAGATGAAAGTATAAGGCTATCTTGCCGTTGTCTGGCTGATTTTCTGAGATTTGACATCCTGTATGGAGAAGACTCATTGACCCGGAAAGCGGTGTCATGGCCACCGCACTCCATATGGAATCACCGAGCAAGTGTCTTCAGTTCTTTGTTCGAAATTCCCAATTATTATCTACTATCTAGAAATTGTTAATTAATAGTCCAGTTCCCCGGCCTCGACCTAACCACCAACATCTAACATCCAACACCCGACCACAAAACTTCCTGATCACGGCTTATCAGAGACGAGTGTGCCAACGGTCTTACCCAAGACCACGGCCCGCAGGTTGCCGGGTTTAAACATATCGAAGACGATAATGGGGACCTTGTTATCCATGCAGAGCGAGAAAGCGGTGGAGTCCATGACCATCAGCCGCCTCTGCAGGGCTTCCAGATAGGTGATATGAGTGTAGCGTTTGGCGTTCGGATTTTTCTTGGGGTCAGAATCGTAGATGCCATCGACTTTGGTTGCCTTCAGGATGATCTCGGCATTGATCTCGCTGGCACGAAGGGCCGAGGTGGTATCTGTTGAGAAGTAGGGATTGCCTGTTCCGGCGACAAAAATCACGATGCGGCCCTTCTCCATATGGCGCAAGGCACGACGACGGATAAAGGGTTCGGCAACATTTTTAACTTCCATGGCGGTTTGCACGCGCGTCACGACACCGACTTTTTCCAGGGCATCCTGCAGACCGAGTCCATTAATGATCGTAGCGAGCATTCCCATGTAATCAGCGGTGCTACGATCCATCCCTTTGTGTGAAGGCGTCACTCCACGCCAGATATTACCACCGCCGATAACGATGGCGATTTGCACTCCCAAGCTGTGGATTTCGGCCACTTGCTCGGCTATTCTTTTGGTAAGTATGGGGTCGATTACTTCGTCTTCGCCAGCGAGAACCTCGCCGCTGAGCTTAAGTAAAATACGTTTGTATGCGGGCTTATCTGAACCTTTTTTGGATGCCATTAAAAGTGCATTTGAACGAAAAGAAGGGGGGGCTGTCAATGGAATTTATCTGAGGGAGAGTACTGCATGTTCATATTTCTCCACATCTTTAAGCCAATCTATTCCCGGATGAACCTCTGCTTGGAGGCAAAGTTTGTTCCACACAGCAGCAAATGGCAGGAACTTGGCATGCTCCATCAGTGCTAATTTGTGAGCAACCCGGCCGCCGACCTCGTATGACTGAAGCTTTTTACTTGGATCAAGTAACGCATAGAGGATGGCCTGTCGGGTGGCTCGAGTGCCAATGACATAGGCAGAGAGTCGATTGATGCTGGCGTCAAAGAAATCCAATGCAATGATTGCCCGATCGAGAGCCTGACCACGGGTCAATTCAAGAAAGACTGCTCGAAGGTCGTCGTTGAAGATCACAACATGATCGCTATCCCATCGAACTGGACGGCTGGTGTGCATTAAGATCTTGGGATGAAAAAGCATCAAGGAGGAAAGCTTATCGGCCACGGACTCAGTCGGGTGGAAGTGGCCCATGTCCAAGCAGGGAACGATACCCCGACTCTGAGTGTAAGAATAGTAGAACTCATTCGAACCAACGGTATAGTCTTCACTACCCAAACCAAAGAGTTTACCTTCGACCGCATCGATACACAGGCTGCGATCCACGGAGTTATCCTGTAAAATTGCATCCAGGGATTCAATCAGACGTTTACGAGGCGACCAACGATCCGCAGCGCAGTCTTTGAGTCCATCTGGGATCCAATGATTGATAACGGACGGAGAATTAAATTTCGTTGCAAAAGCTTGGGCAATCCGTCTGCAGATCTGACCATGATCGATCCAGAATTTTCGGATTGAGGCATCTGGACTGGAGAGAGTAAAGCCTGAATCGGATTTAGGATGCGAAAAGTAAGTGGGATTAAAATCCAAAGCAACCTGTTGGCTTTTCGCCCAATCGATCCAGCGTGAGAAGTGGTCTACCGTCAGGGCATCCCGATCAACTTTTAATCCACCGGTCTCCGCGTAGGAAGCATGTAGATTGAGGCGGTGAGTCCCTGGAAGCAGCTTGAGCACCTGGGTCAGATCGGCACGAGCTTCATCCCCATTTCTCGCTCGTCCAGGGTAATTTCCGGTGGCCAAGGTGCCTCCACCAACGGTGTTTTGGAGGTTTTCAAATCCGCGTACATCATCGGTCTGCCAACAATGCAACGAAATTGGAGTAGCCAAGGCCTTGTCAATGGCCATCTCCGTATCCACGCCCCATTTAGCGTAGGTAGCCTGAGCCTCCTGATAACAAACATTAATGGTTTCTTCAGATGATGCCATATGATTACGATTGAGACCGGAATGCAGAAGAAGAGACGTTGGAACGTACCCGATCAGTGGCCCATCGCACTGCCCAACTGTCCGGTTCCTTCCCACCCTTGTGGCTGATTCCAGGGCATGCTAGAAGTGTTTTGACCCGGTCCGGATTGTGCGGTTTGAGAAGTCGAAGCACAGCCAGAGAGAAAGGAAATTATTCCGAAAGCGATTAGAATGAAGAGATGGTACGGTCTCATCGCGACACTTTGCATTATTTGGAATAAGCCTTTAAGGCGACACTTAATTCATGGCCTCGTCACCAACCTGAATTGTCCCCTTTAGGGACTCAACCAGAATGTCGGCCACACAGGTATTACGCTCAGTATTCGCCACACGGACCTTCCCAATATATTCCTTGTTCCGATAAATAATAAGTTCGCCATTGGCAACCACACCCTGATTTTCACCGATGTTCAGTACAACAAAATTCCAGTTTGTGTTGAGGGAAACCACTTTGCCATTTATCCCAGGGGGCATTGTACCTTGCTTTGCACGTGCGATCAAATCAGCAAGGCGCTCAGCCTCTTTCTTTTGCTTGTCCAATTCATCGGTCTGTACTCGTAAGTCGGATTGTAACGAGACCACTTTAGCTTGAGCGTCCTGAGCGGCCTTGGACTGTTCACCTAAACTGGTCTTCAAAGTTGCGGCCTCACTCTGAGCTGTCGCAAGCTTCTGCGTGACGTCAGCGACACTCTTTTCTAAGTCGGAAACTTTGGCCTCGGACTTGCTTAAACTGTCTTGCAGCGCCGCATTTTTGGACGTGACATCATCTAATTTAGTATTCGTTTCTGTCAATGTCGCCTTGGTTGTCTCCAAGGTATGGGAGGTCGTATCCAACGTTTCCTGTGTTGATTTCAACTTGGCTGCGTGGGCCGTGTCCTGAGCCTGCCACATATGCTTTTTGTCTATATTCATGTAGGCAAAATAGCCTGATGCGAGACTGCACAGAATCGTGAGTATAAGAAGGATACGAGCCATAATTTATTTTAGGTTTGAATGCACTTATTATCAGTTAAGAAAAGATTAAGCAATAAATATTACCATTTTGCCTCACGTTTGACACTATTTTTAACCTGCGTAAAAACTCCCAGTTGTTGCTCAATCTCAAGTCGTAGCCATTCCGGGGATAAACAGAGGGTCCCCATCGACTCAACTGCGTGACGTTCGGCTTGATCGGCTGTGATCACGGTAATCCGATCTCGATTTCCCTCAGGTTGCCCGGCAACAAGAGCTTCGATCAGGCTGTCAGCTGTCTGATCTTCCTTAGAATAGCGAACAATAAAACCAGCGTGGTCAGGTATCTCAGAGGTACCAAACCGTCCATCAAAGATCAGGGTTACCGACCATTGACTGGTGTCATGCAACATTCTCAAGCTTTTAATCAGTTCCTCTCTTGCCTGACGAGGTTGACGCTGGTGCTGACGCTTCAAGCTTGGCCAAGCGTGGATGATACTGTGGCCGTCGACGACGAGGTATTGTGCGCTCACACTCGACTCGGGACTAGCTCAACAATAGCCTTTACACCTTGGTTACAGCTGCCTTAGCGACCGCCTTCTTGCGCTTATAATAGTTTTGTCGGCGCTTTTTCTTTTCAATTCGATTCGTTTGCTTACCCATAAGAGGGAGATACTTGCGAAAAACTTCGGTAAAAGTCAACATCCCAGATTACCCTGCTTCCAATAAATCTGTGAAAATCTGCGCAATCTGTGGATAAAGTCGCCTTTCAGCGAAGGTTCAAATCCTTGGAATTGTAATCCCCCGCTGTCTCATATACTTTCCACCGCGGTCGGCATAGGAGACCTCACAGGTGTCAACCGCCTGCAAAAAGATGACCTGGGCCAGCCCTTCATTTGCATAGATCTTAGCTGGGAGAGGTGTCGTATTTGAAATTTCAAGGGTGACGTGCCCCTCCCACTCCGGCTCAAAAGGGGTGACGTTGACGATGATCCCACATCGGGCGTAAGTCGATTTACCCAGGCAGATGGTCAGGACATCCCGTGGAATCCTGAAATACTCGATGCTCCGAGCTAAAGCAAAGGAATTGGGGGGAACGACGCAGACATCGGCCTTGATGTCGACGAAGGATCGATCGTCGAAAGCTTTAGGGTCAACGATCGAGTTATAAACATTGGTGAACACCTTGAATTCATCCGATACTCTCAAATCGTATCCATAACTGGAAAGACCATAGCTGATGATCTTGCCGCCATCAACTCCTTGACGCACCTGCGTCGCCGCAAAGGGTTCGATCAACCCCTTTTCCAATGCCATCTTGCGAATCCAATGATCTGAATGAATACCCATCTTTGAATAATGGATTCAGAAGAGAAACCGGAAAATCGCAAGCCAAATGTGGAGAGTTTGTTATCGGTTTACTCTAAAGGGCATTTCTAAAAACCGGGGAATTTCAACCACAGATTACACAGATTGGCACAGATTTTGAGTGAGGTTTTAGGAGAGATGATTAACCTAGAAAACGTAGTTGATATTACCGCATAGACCACAAAGCTCAGAGAAAACACATTAGGGATT
>Ga0206919_1039_pt1 | contig 29932 bp, 11 predicted proteins | sample Alteio_BWOrgHeat_67_FD_152962 | JGI IMG/M metagenome (GOLD analysis project Ga0206919, IMG submission 152962) | Enriched cells from forest soil in Barre Woods Harvard Forest LTER site, Petersham, Massachusetts, United States -... | ecosystem: Environmental > Terrestrial > Soil > Temperate forest >... | reverse complement strand
CGGCTACACCACAAGCAACAAATGCATCTGGTACACCCTGTCCATATGCCAATGGTTAGGGTGTACCAGTTGCATTTGTTGCTTGTGGTGTAGCCGTTAATGTTACTGTCTCCGTAGCCGTTGATGTAGGCGCAATGGGCGAGATTAAGCCACCTCCTGGTATTACTCCCGTTGCTAGAGTATTCGTGGGAATAGGTGTTGCCGTATTCGTGGGAATAGGTGTTGCCGTATTCGTGGGAATAGCCCTTCCCCCTGTCGAAGTGCCACACAAGGTCAAAGCCCAATCAGGCACTGTGATATTGAAAATGGCTTTCAACACGATGAGAGTAGCGCAGAAAACGTCAGTCACGATACACATGCCGCTGGGGTCGGTTACGTTGACGACATTGCCCTCCCCATACATATAGCGGTTGAGCGACATCGGCGTGCTGGCCGCCCCTTCCAGTGGGTCAAGCATGAAGAACCGACCTGAGTCTGGATTGTAGTAGCGCGCTCGCAAGTACAACAAATTGGTACTGTCCATATACTCGCCTGTGAAGGAGAAAGGTGAGCGATTCGGGACACCGACCTGAATCAGTTCGCCATAGGGTGAATAGTTACGGCATTCCAGGTCTTCGCTGAGACTATCAAGCGTACTGCGCACCGAGCCTAAGCCGTCCATCGTCGTCCAAAACCAACTGCTGTCGGGATTTTGCTGCTGATGGATGCCCTGAGGCGCATGAATGTAGCTTGTGGTATCGGCCCCCGTGATTTCCTGCACGAGGTTGGGAAGCCCTGCCGCGATGTCGTGCAGGTATGTTGTTAAGGTACTGCTGACTGTTTGTTGGGTACGTCGTCCATCCCCGTCGTAGGCGTAGGTGCTGCCGCTGTGGGCCAACAGTCGATTAGCCCTGTCCCAGGTGTGAGAAGTAGAACCGTCCGTCGTTGTAAGCCGTCCCGCCGCATCATAAACATAGGTATGGTTGGTATCCGAGTTCAGGCGATTAGCCGCGTCATAGACATAATCGGTCGTTCCGGTCAAGGGTGAGTCCTGATGGGTGCGATTTCCGGCAGGGTCGTATTGGAAATCCCAAGCGTTGGTCGGAGTTGCGGCGGTGTTGAGGCCAGGGTACTGGTTGGTCGTCAGCAAGCGTGCCAGATTATCATAGGTATATTGGATGGTCTGGATTTCATATTCACGCGCTGTGTCGGGCGTAGCCAGGCTCTGGAAACGAATAACCGTACTGCCCGTCCCCGTGTTATACACGACCAGGGTATGGGGGCCTTCATCGGCCAGCCCTGAGATGGCGAAGGTCTGGGTGTTGCCACGGATCCCCTCGGTAACACCTGGACTACAGCGTATACCAATGCCAACCGTATTGTCCAGACCGCCCGCGTAGATAATCGATGGATCGTTGTATGGATAGGTCGTTGCGCCATTGAAGTTGATAGGGAGTGCTTCATACGCCTGAGTACGGTTGCCACGCGCATCGACGGTATAGGCGTAATGCCCCTGGACATGCCCGGTGTTATCGACATGGCGCAGCAGGGTAAGGCGGCTGACCGGGTCATACTGATAGGTCGTCGTCGTGTTCATGCTGCGCTGGATGGTGCTCAGGCGGCTGATCGCATCATAGCTGTATTGCGTGGCCTGGTCACTCCAATCGGTCAGGCTGGTGAGCTGCCCCCGCGCATCATAGGTATAGGTTACCGTCAAATCGTCCGGCAGCGTGAGCTGAGTCCGCAAACCACCCGCCTCATACTGGTAAGCGACCGTTTGTATGGTCGAGCCATCCCCATGAATATCAAAATCGACCTCGCGGAGCCGCCGAGCATTGTCATAAGCGTAATGGGTAAGGCGTACCGTCCCCGCACCGTTACTCTCAACCATACTGAGGCGGTTGCCGAGCTTGTCATAGCTGAATGTGACATCGGGCGTGTCTTTGGGGCTTTCACTCAGGTACTGAAGCAGTTTCAGACGGCCCGCTAAATCCGCACTTTGCAGGGTCACCTGACCCAGGGGATTCGTCAAGGCGGTCTGGACAATACGGTTGGCATTGGTATACGCTGTAGTCCAGGTGTTACCGAGGGGATCCGTCAGACCGGTACGGCGACCCAGTTTGTCGTAGCTATAGGTTGTGCGATTGCCATTGGGATCACGAATGGCGATGACCTGACCGGCCTTATCGTACTCGGTCTGGACGATGCTATTCTGGTCATTGTTGCTGCCGAAGGTAATTGCATTCCCTTTGCCGTCTTGCCAGGCGCTGGAACCGGTATTCCACACCCAGGTGGCGGGGTCAGTAAACGTTCCAGCGGTATAGCTTTGGACCACCATGACCCGCCGCCGGGCCTGGTCGTAACGATATTGGGTGATCACGCCCAGAACATCGGTCAGCGACTGCACCTGCCCATCTTTATAGTAGGCCGTGCTGCGAGTCTGACCGACCGTATCTGTGATAATCAACAGCCGCCCCAGGGCGTCGAGAGTATAGGTCGTGATGATATTCTGGTCGTTATTGGCGCCGTGCGTCTGGGGATTGAACAGCCAATTCCCCTGACTGTCCCGGGCATCCGGTGCTGGCTGGGCCGGGTCAGGCACATAGTTCTGAATGGTGCGTAGGACACGCCCACTCTTGTCATAGCAGGTGTAGGACGTTGTCGCCAGGGGCGTATGGGCGGCCTGAGTTACCGCCAACCGCCGCCCCGCCCGGTCATAGACGAAGGCTGTTTGGGTGCCCCGGCTGTCCACGGTCGCGCTGACCCGTCCGGCAAGGTCATAGGCCGTTGTGCTGGTCAGGTCCTGGTCGGGAACAGCCGGGTTGTAGGTTCCGGTCACGAAATTGGCGATAGTCTTGATAGTCCGTCCAAGCCTATCGTAGGTATAACGGGTCTGGTGTCCGACCGAGTCGAACGTCGCCGCGACACGGCCCAGGCTGTCATACTGGGTTTGGGTGATGATGTCCTGATCAGGCGCACTGCTGACCAGATACCGGCTGATGCGGGGATCAGTCGGACCATCATTGGTCGCTGCGCCTACCGCATTGCCGATGGTTTTAATTTGCCGTCCGATTTGGTCATAGCCTTGCCAGGTTTTGCGCCCGATGGGGTCCTGTGTCCACAACACGAACCCATTACTATCGTAGGTGGTAGTCGAGATCAGATCAACGTCACTCGCGCTGGTGACCGGGTTATAGTTCAAAGCGCGGGGATCACGAGCACTGCCATCCGTAGCCATGCCGGTAGCATTAGCGATTGTGCGGACCGCACGGCCCAACCCATCGTAAGCCGACCAAGAGCGTCGATCTAACGTATCTGCGGTGTACATGACCCGCCCCAGTGCATCGTAGGCGGTCTGGGTGACAATGTCCTGATCCGCTGCGGGGCCAGGCAAATAGTTGCTCAGGTCAGGGTCCACAGCGATGTTGTAGCCAGGCTGGCTGGCATAGCCAATTGTCTTGACGGAGCGCCCTAAACTGTCAAACCCATACAGCGTCCAGCGCCCCAGCGGATCCTGACTGCGCCGGACATGCCCCAACGCATCATACTCCGTCGTGCTGGTAATGTCCCGATCGGCAGCCGGGCTGGAGATATATCGACTCAACGTGGGATCGACGGCACTGTTGTAGTCGGGCTGGCTGGCGTTCTGGATCACCCGCACCGGTCGGTTCAGGGCATCGTAGCCTGTCAGCGTCACCGTGCCCGACGGATCCGTCGTCCTGATGACATTACCTGCCGCATCGTAGACGCTGGTAGTAATAATATCCTGATCAGGCCTGCTCTGAGGAATATACTGGCTGAGGCTGGGATCGCCACCCCAGGTATATGCATTATTGTAGTCGGGTTGGCTGGCACTCCGAATGGTTTTGACCGACCGCCCAGCGTCATCATACCCATAGAGCGTGACCATGCCCAGCACATCGGTCTGGCTTTTGAGGAAGCCGCGTTCGTTATAAGCGGTATCGGTGATCAGATTCTGATCCTTGTTATCCCCGTGCCGAAAACCCTCGCGCGCATGGATGTAAGGATCGGGGATCGCTGCATCCACAGTATAGTTGGTAATAGTACGGACAACCCGGTGCAAACTGTCATAGACGGTGATACTGGTCTGGGCATCCGGCGACCCAGCATTGGTGGTCGTGCTGGTCAGGCGACCCAGGGCATCATAGCCATAGGCTGTAATGCGATTTTTATCGGGATAACGGCTGTTGTACAGCGCTAAAACCTGGGGCAGGGTCAGTGGATCGGCCCCCCCACCAGTATCATAGTTACAAACGCTGGCAAGGATTTTCCCAGCAGCATCATACAAGGTAAAGGAGGAGGTACAACTGCCGAAAGTAGCACTCTGGTTTGTCCGGATGAGACGACCCAGGCTGTCATAAAAGTAAGTGGTGGTCAGGTCATTAGCGGGATTCTGCAAATCCTTCTGGGTGACTCTATTGACCAAGCCCATGCCATTCCCGGAAGCATAGTAGGTTGTGTCAACCTCGGCCACGAGGGTGGTGCCATTCGAGGTGGGATCGAATGTTTTCTGTATCAGCACCCGCCCTTTATCATCATAGGTAAATTCCTGCCATTGAATGCAGGTCAGGCCGTCGGTAGCAAAGGCTTGGACACGGGTTGGCAGTTGCGGATTAGTCGAATCAGCATAGGTATATTGAATCTGATGGCCCTGCGGATCAATAAGGGTGCTGATCGTGTTATCGGACGCCCCGCCTACGTTGTAAGTGAAATGAGTCTGGTTCCCAAGCGCGTCCGTGACCTGGAGCAGAGATTTGCCATCAATGCTCCAGTGCAGTTGGGTCGAATTACCATTCCCATCCTGGATCAGACGAGGTTTGTAGCTCCCGTTGTACTGCTGTGTGTTGAAGGGATTGCCTCCCGGGTCTTTGGACCCGATGTAGACCCCGCCATCAAAGTAGTGAGCCGTCGTCTTCCCACTGGTGGTTTCCGTGGTCAGGTTCTGCCCCCCCGGTTGGAAGGCCCAATCCGTCCGCAAAGCGCCATCACCCTGGGCCTGGGTAATAGCCGTAACCGTGCTGCCGTCCACAGTATAGGCTACTTTTTCCATTGAGATCGGCGTGCTGGGCAACCCGCTGCCCTGTCGATCGACAGGCGGCGACAACCGTTCGATGAGAAAGCTCTGCTGGTCGCTGTCGCTGTCCCCGACATGCTGACCGTAGTAGTCGTAGCTCCAGACATTGCCCAGGACATCGGTCACCGTCGCTAACAGCGCACGAGGCGGACTACCGAACGCACTCCCGTCGAGTTTTTCCGTAATGTAACCAAAACTAACCGTCCGTCCGGCCTGGTCGGTAATCTGAGACAATTGATTGTCATCAAACTGCGCCGGGATGTGGGCCTCATTATAGCTGAATGACAAGTCATTGCCGTTGGTATCGCTTACATCAGTCAATTGCCCATGGGTCCCTGATGAAGTATTATAGGTATACGTCCACACCTGACCATTAACCCAGTTCAGGTACTCGAGTCGATAGGTGTCACCGCTGTCCAGTTCAAAGATATACTGTGATTTGTTGGGCGTCGTCATGACAAACTGACTGCCCGTGTAGGTTACTGTCGCCGTCGAGCCGGACGCGGCGAGATAGTTGCCACTGCTCACAGCGGACTCGACGAATAAGGTCCGGCTCCCATTGGTGAACCAAACGCTGAGCGAGTGAGGCGAGGTGGTGGTATCCACCGTCAAGAAAATATAATGGTTGTGAGTCCAACCCAACCCCATGTACTGGTAATTGGAATCATTCAACTTGCTTTGGCGATAGGTACGGGTAAACGCTAACGGCCCAGCCGGGGTTGTGATACTGAGATCAGTAATCTCTTCGCGTTTTTCGCCCAGATACAGGCTGATCGGGTTACCCCCAACGACCTGATCAATACCCAGCGCGCCAATATCGCAGGCCAAACAATCATTCGCCGGAGAAGTGCTGACCGTAGCGATGTAACTACCGCTATTATCGGAAAAGGTATTGACCACATCATTGATGCCCAGAAACAGTTTACCGCCTCGCGCCGCGTTGCCTTGATAATCTGAACCGACGGTGAACATGACCCGGGCTGAGTCGTTCCAGGTTTGGGGACCATCCGTACTGGCAATACACCCAATCAGGGCACAGAAAGGCGCTGGTACATAAACGTCCAGGCTTGGGTCACCCTGTATTTTCCCATCGGGTGTGAAGGGGTCGCTGTAGGACCAGGGTCTCATCAATCCCCCTGCGGTGATCGAGAAACTTTGTCCTTGCATGACGATCATGCCGGTATCAACCCAGAGTTCTATTTCTGTGCCGAGGGCCGGAATCGTGACTTGTAGAGATGACATATCGTACTCCTTAGTCTAAAAGGAATTTCGTGCAACGTGAATAAGCAGGGTTAGGCTGTCGATATAAGGTCTTGTCCGCCTTTTGTGCGATACTCTTCTCAACAGCCATAAAGCTGTTGATGAGGCCAACCGCTCCCCAAAATTGGCAAGGCTTATTCACCAGAAAGATAAACAGATACTCAACGGCTGCTAACAGATTACAAATCTGCCAGCAGCCGAATGGACGTTGGCAGTCCGCTTAAACGACTAGCGCTGAACACCAATTGGATTGAGATTGATGCGTAGTGTCGTACCGTTGATGCCCAACCCGATCCCGCTAATGAAACTTCCCGAGGCGGGATCATCAACAGGCGCGATGCCCCCATCGTTATCATCGCTTACCACATAAACAACGCCCGCTGTGAGGACTTCCGTGGTTGTCACCATCGTAATATCGCCGGACACGGCATAAGTGAGGGGCTGCCCCGATCCCAAGGCGGTATCCAGGGCCACCCCCACGATAGCCTGGACATGCACCTGGTCCGTGGCATTGGCAAGCTGGAGCAGATTAGGTGAAACGGTGGTATCCAGCCACACGACCTGTCCGGCATTAATAGCCGCGCCCGCGGTACCACTCGCCGTCACGGTATTGGAATTGGCCGCGATAACCGAATTCGTGGTAATGTTTAAATCAGACATGAGAGACCTCCTGATAAATCGAACATAGGGACTACACCTTAGCGAGTGGCAGCCGGAATAATCGCCAGCGTCAGCGTACCAGCGTCGGCATCAGCGAAGCCTAGCAGCGTGACGTAATTGCCCGACTCCAGATCATCACTGGGAGCGATTCCGCCTGCTGTAGCCGGACTGACGACATAAGCATCTCCAGAGACCATCGTGGTTCCCCCTCCTGAGGTGGGCAGAGTCACCGGGCCAGAGATCGCATAGGTCAACACCTGGTTGGGACCAGCGCTCCCCAGCGCAATGCCAACGACATTTGCCGTCTGGACCTGATCTGTTGCCTGCGCCAGATTAAGCAGGTTGTTTGCCGCAGGATCCGCATAGACGACCTGACCGGGGGTAATATCGACGGCAGCAACGCCCTTCGCCGTCACGGTAGTGCTCGTGACGAGCACCCCGCTACCCGTAATGTTTAAATCAGACATACTCCATCTCCTTACTTGTGACAGGTTACGATTTTTGCGTGAATACGACCAGTTGGGATGGATATGACCATACCCTTTCCAGTCTTCAGGATTGTGAAGCGATTTGCGGAGCCTTCACTTTGCTCCAACGCAACAAGGCCCGTAGCGCTCGGTCAGGCCGGTTCTGGGTGTTTTACAGTAAACTCCTCCTTATCTGGCTACGACATCAACGTGTGCAAGAGCACGGCAACGCGCTCCTCGACTTCCGCCAGACGAGCCTCAAGGTCTTTGACCTGATCCGTCTGCGGACCGCGATGCAGCACGAACTGCAATAACGAGGCCAGCAACAGCAACAACGAACTCAACAGCATCCATTTATCCTGGCTCATCCCCTTCCTCCTGTGTGAAATGCCGTGAGCAGACCGCCTGGCGATCACCTACCGGCCCCTGACTGAAAGAGGGGAACCCTGCGCTTAACCGGCATAACCGGCGTGCCCGAAATAACATTTGATTAATTGAGGGCAGAGTGGTTCGCAGGGTCTTCCTCATACAACACAGTTTAGTTCAACTGTTCTATGTTGTATAGCCTGACGTTCGTTCGGGTCCAGGGTGTACGATCGTACGCCCCCATCATTGACGGTTGATTGGTCCGAACAATCGACTTCCTGATAGATTGTCAGGAGTGCTCCCTGGCTACCGGGCGTGTCCAGGGATGATGTGGGCAATGGGCAACCCGCCTCAGCATAGCGCTCCATCCAGCGCCGCTCCTGGATTTCAGCCCGTGCCACCGTTTCAGCCCAGGTTGCTCCTACACTCCACAAGGGATGACCCCGAAAGTCAACCAAGGCTGAGATCGCGCTGTAATATCTTTTGCCGCGAACACTGATAGTGGACCGAATCACGACAGGATAGTGCATCGCGGGGACCTCCTTTTTCCAGCGAGCCGCGTGAATAACACCTCTCCTCAACATAGTGGACAAGAAGGCACTAACGTTGCTCGTTTATACGTTATAAAAATAATAGGTCAGTTGTTCTGGTGTGTGAAGCCTGACGTTCGTTCGGATCCGAGGTGTACGATCGTTCACCCTCGCGAAGGAGGAAGAAGGGGTGGTTGGGTCAGCCATAGTTTGCCATCTTCTCGGCGGGCACGTCCTTCGAGGATGAGTTTCTTGACCTGTTCATCGACGGTGGTTTTGCTAATATGCATCTCATCGGCGATCTCTTGTAAGGAGGGAGAGTTTCCACCGTGCCGGGCACTGTATTGCTCAATAAAGAGGGTAATTTGATCGCGTCGGGTCATCGCCAAGGTCATCATCATCCTTTTCCTTTGCCGCCTCTCTTGAGTACCGACGGGTTTTGACGTACAATACCGATACTGACGATGCAAATACCACCCTTATAGGGTGGTATATTTGTTTATATTATCACCTTTAGAGGTGATATATCGTTGATCCCGATTTCGTGAAAGGGCAATCTCATGCGCGAACACGCTTTTCTCGGTGAACGCTTACGACAAATCCGTGAACAGCGCGGCCTGTCGCAAGCCGAGTTAGCCCGCCGCCTGGGAGCGGGTATCAACCAGATTCCCCGGTATGAGAATAATCAGGCCGACCCGTCGCCCTTTCAGTTAAAACGGCTGGCCGAATTGCTTGATGTCACCAGTGATTATCTCCTCGGCTTGGTCGATACTCCGAGTGGCTACCGGCCCACACTGGAACTCACCCAGGATGAACGGCAGGTCGTTGAAGCACTACGCCAAGGCGACACCCGGTCGCTCCTGCATTTACTGGACCGGACATTGCCCACGACCGATTCGCCCGTGCCATAATCGCCCAGCGATAAACCTCATCGAGTGTACGTACTTTCTTTATCAAAGTATAGAACAAAAATTCTTTTTGTAAATGTGTTACGGTCACTTTATAACAGCCTTCTAACACCATCAGAGTGGCAAACAGCACTTTCCTACTGCTCAGGTATCAGCAATCTGGGCATCCGTGCATATATTTGAAAACCGTTTGAAAAATTCGTTTCAGGAATCGTTTCGTTGTGTTAATACAACGTCATAGAGGCGAATTATAGACAAACTTTACGATCTTCATACAACTTCTTAAGGAGTATTTGCAAGTTTTTACAGTTCAGTGAAAGGGCATGAAGTATTGAGGAACTTTATTTTGACGAGGTGATCCATATCACAAGTCATCAGTGAAACAGCACATTTGCCATCGTCATGGCAAATAGGCAGGATGTGTTCCGATAAAGGGGCTTCTCACCGTAATGCGTCACACCCCTGTACCGATTACTTCCGCTAAGGCAAAATTGGTACTTGTAAATCGATCTGCACAATGCTTCTAAACAGCGACAAGTGAGTTTCATTGGGAAATTCATTACGACAAATAGCGTGCAAAATTCTACGACAAATATTTTGCAAAGTAACACTTTTTATGGCTCAAAAATACATTCTTTCAATGTCTTAAGGATTTTGAGGCGTAAAGGACTCAGAAAAGTGGTACTTGAACACTATCAAACTGAGGAAAGTCTTCCCGATCATGACACATCGACGGTGGGCAACGGACGCTGGCGAAAGTTTGCTTTCTATGGATCGGGATTAGCGTCCGCTGTAGTCGTACCAGAGGCTTTGCTATAAAAATCGGCAGTGTGATGGTCACAGCCGCCATAGATAATCTGGGTCGCTAACCCAGTGAACAATGCCTGTGTGCCTTCTGTGCCGTAAATCATGTGAACTGGCCCTTCGTTTGTGCGCCGACGATGCCTTGTTAGAGAAAGTTGTCGCGTTGGACAATCCAATCAAAACGGAAATCGCCTTTTTTGACCTCCCCTATGAAATTCGGCGGCTCATTTACACCTACAATGCCATTGAAGGCTATAATTGCCAATTGTGTAAAATCACGTAGTCTTACAGCCGCAGATGTAAAACGACACGGAGATTAGACAGTTTTTGGTAGCTCGCGGCACACACAAAATATGTCTGGATGCCTCTGGCAAAACTACGCGCTGCTGCAATTCTAGAACAAGACCGTTTTCCCAACCGAGGAGGCCGTTCGGAAGGCGTTTTACCTGGCCCACCTCGACATTGCAGCCAAATGGACGATGCTCATTCAGCATTGGCCCAAAATCTTGAACCCGTTGGTCATTTGTTCTACCGACCGTATTGCACTCTGACCTGTTTACACAATCTCTGGCACAGTGTCATATGGTCCAAAAACATACATGGTTAACCCATATCATGCTTAGCAATATCATCGCCATGACCCGAAAGGCTCAAAGATGGCAACAGATAATGTATTCAGAGTGTTTGTCAGTTCTACATTCAGCGATTTTGAGAAGGAACGTGAAGCGCTGAATGACAAGGTGTTCAAACCCCTCCGTGACTTGTGCGCAAGACATAACGCGCAATTCCAAGCCATCGACCTTCGATGGGGTATCAGCGACCAAGCTACACGCACGCAGCAAACAGTACAAATTTGCTTAGCCGAGGTAGAGCGATGTAAGCAAACAACGCGCCGACCTAACTTTATAGCGCTAATCGGAGATCGCTATGGATGGTGTCCAGCACCATACCAAATTCCACAGTCCGAATTTTTGATGATTCTGGACCAAACAACGAAGGTCGAGGATAGAGACTTACTCCAAGAATGGTACCAACTGGATAAGAACGCCATCCCAGCTACCTTTATGCTTCGCCCTCGAATAGGGATATTCACTGAAGGGAGAATGTGGACGGAGGTTGAGAGGCGTTTGCACGACATCATCGAAACGTCCACTGAATCATTTCCATCGGAACAGCGGCGAAAATATACTGCATCCGCTACAAAGTTGGAAATTCTTCAAGGCATATTTGACGCCCCAAATGCTGAGGAAAGTGCTTTTTGTTTTTCGAGAATAATCACCCCATTACCGCATGGAACCGCAGCGAAGATATATTCGGATGTTTTGAACGATACAGATTTTGCCATCAATACGGTAGCTCAAACCCGCTTGAAGGAACTAAAGGATCGGCTCCGTAACTACCTTCCCAATAACTGGTATGAATATGAAGCCCGATGGGAACATGATTCTTTGACCGGGGAGCACATATCTCGATTATGTGAAGACGTTTTAAAGTGTCTCAAAACGGCAATCTTGGCAGAGTTAGATACACGTAATCGCCACTCTTCTGACCCATTAGAGGCTGAAATGGCTGCACAATCGGGTTTTGCAGGACAGCGTCTAACGCATTTTATCAAGCGAAATGAAGTAAATGAGCGCATTCAATCCTATATTGCACAACCAATCAACTACCCTCTCGTTTTATCTGGCGATTCAGGCAGTGGGAAAACGACAGTCATGGCAAATATCGTGCAGCAGGAAAAAGACTCACCAGGAATACTGGTGAGTCGCTTCATTGGTGCCACGCCAGGATCGTCAGATTTGAGTCTACTATTGGGAAGTGTTTGCCAGCAAATCGCTCGATATTATCAAGTCGATATTCGCATTGGCGTTGAATACAGCGATCTGACCACCACTTTCAAAGCCCTGCTTGCCAATGCCACATTCGCTAGGCCAATACTTCTTGTGTTTGACGCACTTGACCAACTTTCTGTTCAGCAGGACAGGGATTTGCTCGCTTGGTTTCCTACTCAATTGCCTGCACATGTGCATATGATCTGTTCGTTACTTCCGGGTGACCTTCTGAACGCCCTTCGTAAACAACTCAATCCATCATGTTTTGTACAAGTTGGAGTTATGCCGGTTGAAGACGGGCTAAGTCTGCTAAAGGCGTGGCTGGCTGACGCCAATCGCACATTGCAACCTGAACAAGAAAACTATGTAATTCAGCAGTTCTCCACAAACGGCAACCCATTCTACTTACGATTGGCTTCCGAAGAGGCGAAATTGTGGAGATCCCACACAACGGCGCAACCGTTAAGCCCAACCATACCTGGGCTCATTCGTGATAACTTGTTTCGACGATTGGCTGATGACTCGAATCATGGCGAGATCCTCGTAGCACATACGCTCGCTTTGCTTGTTGCTGCCCGAAATGGTTTGTCCGAGACAGAAATGCTCGATGTTTTGGCGCAGGATGAAGTTTACTGGAACCATCTTGAGAGCACAGCCTACCACGCCTTAGCAGAGCGCCAGATTCCGATGGTCATCTGGTCACGCCTGTATTTTGACCTGCGGGCTTACCTGAAAGAGCAGACTAGTGCGGAGTCCTTACTGCTCACCTTTTATCATCGACAACTTCAAGAAACCGCCGAATCATGTTATTTATCTGAATCAAATGCACTGCACTTTCATCAGTTATTGTCGGACTATTTCGCGGCCCAACCACTTTATAGACAACAGGCGACTGCTCAAGTTCCCAATCGGCGCAAATTGGATGAACTCGCTTACCAACAGTTCCATGCAAGGCAAAATGAGGAACTCTATGGCTTGCTCACGGAGTCGCCGAAGTGGATGGAAGCACATTTCGAAGCAGCGGGGCGTTATACACCGTATTTGGACGATATTGACAGAGGGTTGCAAACCTCGCCACCCCCGCCAGTCTTAATTGCAATGCACATGGCTAAACTTTTGGTTCAGGACAGGGTAAATGAAATTCGGGATGAGGAGATCAAAACGCTTATTGCTCGCAACCAAGTTGATAAGGCAATTGACTTAGTGCGAGGACGGGCCGTTCCAAGGTCACGCGCCGATGGAATGATTTTGATCTATTGTGAACACCCCAATGATAACACACTCACATTCGCGGAACAGGCTGTACTCAGCATTCCAGATGGCGATGAGAAAACCAACAAAATGCAGACTCTGGTAGCGGAGGTCAGGAAGAATGATCCCGTAGCTACTCAGCGCCTGCTCAATAAAACAATAATATTAGCTCAAAGTATGTCCAAGGCATTGGAACGACTGAATAAATTACTTGATCTTAACCAGCAAGTTGGTCCAGTTCTGGATGAACTGTTGAGCGCTGCTGCTGTAGTCAGTCTTGATAAGCGACCAGAAGTGCTCGCCCGCATCGGCTTGCGGTTGTTTCAGGAGGCCGATCCGCGTGCATCCAGCGTACTTGACCAAGCTGTGGACATCGTGGCAGCACCTCAATTAGGCAAAGGACAGCAAGAAGCCTATTCAAAGGAGCTACTTGTTTGCCTATTTCAGGCAGACTACCCTCAAACACAAATGGTTTTGGAACTTGCGCTCGAGGCGAGCGCAAACAATTGGTGGTACAAACGCGAACTTGCACAGGCTTTTGCAAAGGCAGGTTTTTCACATGCAGCCCGGCTGAGCACCTTACAGATCCAACACGTCAGTGAACGCTTTGACCTCCTTAGTGAGCTGGGGTTCTGCGATGAGGCCGTTGCTATTCTCCCACAGGTTGCTATGCCATTTTTACCTGAAAAATTGCAAAGAAGTCTATCTAGACTTGCCAGCAACTTAATAAAAATCGGCAAATTTGAAGAAGCGGTCAAGTTGGCTGATTACATAACTACTGAATCACGACCAAGTTATCTGACGCAAGTTTTACAGGAAACGGTTAAAGCTGGTTATCGCCAAGAAATAATGGTGCTGCTGTCAAGAATGAATCTGTGGAATCTTCTAGACGCTGAAACACTCAATGAATTACTCGGGGCAACCGATGCAAAAGCATTAGTTATGATCTTGGACAAAATAGCATCGGGTTGGGCCAAGTTACAGTGGATAAGCGATACTCTTCTAGATTTGTCTCCCGGTGATGAACGAAAACCCATCCTGCTGTCATCTGGCGCGAAGACGGGCCTTGAAGTAGTGACGAACGAATTGGTGGGGGTAAAGGTTGATCTATATACCGAACGAGCGATACGACACATAGTAACAGTGCTGACCACATCCGGGTTAGATCACATTCGCGAAGCTGAAAAGATTGTTTGGGCCATCCCCGATGAGCAACTCCGTGTTAGTTTACTGCACAATAACGTGGCAATAGCTTTGTTCTTAGAAGGTGAAGAGGACGAAGCACAAGCGTTAGCCGACAAAAGTGGCTATAGAGCATATTGGCGTAAATGGTGTCTTGAACTGATAAATCTTGACTCGATGATGGAGAAGTTGACCGCACTCAAAGAGCAACTTCGGACAATTAGCCCGGAGAAACTCGACCTTTTCACAAAAGTTGTTCAAGCCTTAGAGCACGTGATTGAAACGTTTCCCTGGGAACAAGCTGATATTATCAAAATGTCTGAAGTAAGTGCGCCGACTCTTATGCCCACTCTCGATCTCAATGCGTCAGCCGATGAAATAGAAACTTTGCTGAGAGACTTCTTAACCCCTGTGTTGAGTAGGACTCGTGGTAGCACACCCCAAACTTTATCCGCGCTATTTAATTCCGATTATGATTTGAGATATGTTAGAACTAGCGATGACGGACAACCAATCGTCACGAGTTCTCATTTAGACAGTCAATTATGGACGTTAACTCGCAAACAATTTATTCGTGCCTTAGATACAGAATGGGCAGGAGCTGCCCTCGATGATACACTTGCAACAAGTCAGATACTTTGGGGGGGTGATCGAGGTACAGCACTTTCTGATATTTTTTTCTTAATGGCGTCTTCTAAAAGCGATTGGCCTTTCCAAGTTCTAAAAGAACTCACGAACTTTGCGTGTCAGCCAGAACACCCCGGCACAGATCTAACTAATATTGGGACACATTACATTCATTCTGTACAGTTTCTCGTGAATCTAGGGCAGATTTATCATAAACTAGCTGATTCCCGTAGCAAGAGCGCTTTTCAATATGCGCTTGATGTGGCTCAAAAATCTCCATTAGCAATCCGAGGAGAACTTTTAGAACAACTTCGACAAGTAATACCTGATATAGATTTAATGCCTGGCTTCAAGGAAGCTGCTGCGACGGTTCCCCGTGAAGACAGTGAAGTGCTTCCAAATCTTCCCGTAGATATTTTGATTAGGTTGGCGCAAGCGTTTTCCCTTGTCGGCGATTTGCGTTCGCAAAAGATTCTTGCACAAGCGAGACAAGCTGCTGTAGAAGGTAATTCTCCCGTTGACCAGGCAAAGCTGCTGGTAAAGGTTGCTACTGCTCTCAGGCAAAGCGGTAATCCAACAGCGTCGGACTCAATAGAGGCCGCTTGGTATCTCATGCGAGATCTGCCGAGATTTGATAAGTTCCAGAAACTAGACCCAGTGCGCTATAGCGTTATCAAAACGATTTTTGTTGAGATGATCTCTCAGGAAAATTCTCATTCGGACGAAGTTTTTGAAGAATTGCGAGCAACCGCATTTACAACACCATTCGATAACTTGACTGATGCCTTTCAAGGCGACTCCACACGCCATTATGTATTTAGCGAGGTGAATTCTTTGCTTGATGAACTCCTTGAAAGGAATGATGATCGCTGGAGGTTGCTTGTTGACGATATTCTTCTCAATAAACAGTTTCCGATCTCCTCAAACACTTGTTTGACCATCGCCCGACGCCGAGAAGTTACATTAGCGCTAAGACTGGCCCAATTAATGCCAAAGGGTATTGGTCAAAACATGTCCGCCCTGTTAATGGCAACTTATTTTCTGCCGGGACTTTTAGCTAATATGGCTCAAGTCGGTGCAATACTGATAATTCTGGTAATATTTGCAATAATATTACCATTTATGCTAGGCGCACTTATTATTGCGAAATTTTCTCGCCGGATACGCTGGATACCACGCTATTTGTCTTTTATTCGTCATGCGAGAAGAGCGCCGCAAGTTTTCTGGGCAACAATTATCCCATTCCTATTGAGCATTCGACAATATACTCAAACTGTCCGGATGATGCCCATCGCAGAATTGTTACCAACAATACTTCCTATACCCGATATGATTCGGTTTTATTGGTTTCTGTGGATAAAGAAGTTCGATCTCGCTAACAAGGTGAAGAAGCGGAAATCACGAAGGGGAGCCTTTTGGGGGATAGCTCAGCAACAACTTGTGAAACGTTTGATTAATGAAGGTGAGAGCAGTATTTTGACCGAGTTTGTGGATGCCCCCCAAGTGGGCCGGTTACTGACGGTGACGAATACGCGCTGTGTTTTGGATGCGGCCTATTTGAATGCGCTTAAAGGCTCTACAGTCCTAGCTTACCTTAATACCGTTTTAATCTGGTCAACCATACTCCAAAGGACCTTGCCAAACGAATTCTTGTCAATGCTCTTGGAAGGAATACGTGTAGCCGCATGGTCTCCTTCCGGGTTTAGGAATTTTCAAAATTACATTTTAAATGAGGAATCGGGAGATTCAATCACGCATCTACAGTGATTGTTTAATGTGAAACCGAGCGGGACTCTTACAGCGAATCTTTTGACCGTTGTTCTGTCCTGGGGCGTGTTTGCAAACTCAGGCGTCTATATCGATGAATGCTCGATAGAATCGAGTTTTTTCAAAAGCCTGTAATTTTCCTGGTCGGATCAGGGTTTTCAGGGTAGTTTGCAAACACGCCCTAGTATTACAGCGACATTTAGCCGAAATTATGCGGAATCTCGCTGTTTTTGGAGTAACAACTCAAAAGACAAACCCCATGGATACGGGATTTTCCTAAGTGTCGCTGTAATACTAGTATTAAAAATTCACCCTCGGTGAATAATCTGATGTACCCGCTGAAACGAAATTCCAAACGTCTCCGCGATTTTCATCAGCGTTTGCCCCGCTTTATACCGAGTCACGATTTCCTCATTCCGTGACTTTGTATCTTCAGTTCTTGATGGCAATTTTGATGTCTCGTACAATCGTTCAAGGACCGCAAATGCCGACTGCGAGGTAGGATTCAAGGTTGGAGCGATTTGTGGGTTCAAAGCCCTCCGGTGGCAACCATCATGCCTTGAAATTTGCTAGGGCGTGTTTGCAAACTCAAAAATTGTTGGGTTGGAGCGGTCTTACTGACTGCGAAATGTTTTTAGCCATCGAGTTTTTAGCTCTTTATGGCTCTCGGAGGCCGTTTTTGGTCACAATCTATGGCTTTCCTTGAAAGAAAATGAGTTTGCAAACACGCCCTAGCACTATTTTGCTAACTGTCGTCTCGCACGCCGGTGCTAGAAACTCCCACCAGAGGTTGTGGCTTCTGGAGTTTGGCCTTTTTCTGTTTCGCGATAACCGTCAGACAGGGAGTCCCATCGAATAAATTGGTGTTTTTGCCAGTTTGTTGGAGTCAGTGGTGTAGAGAACGGTCAAGGTGATCCTTTGGGGTGAGAAAAACGGGGGCAACCTGTTGATAAGGTACATTTCCCCTGTTTTGAAATCGCCACCTCAGCTTTAACAACTTTTTTACTTGTGTTAGTCATGATCTTTATGATATAGTTGTGAGCGGTTGTTTTTAGGTGGTTTGCTTAGTGCCTTGTTAACTACAAAACGTCCTTAACGTTGATTTAGTTTCTACACGAACCGCGGGTCGTCGCGGACGATTGATGAGGAGTATCCATGCTACGGTATCGTCTCGCGCGGGTTATTCGGTGCTGGCTGGCGATGACCCTGACCCTGAGTATACTGGCGATGCCGCTGTCCCCAGTAGCCGCCCAAAATGTGGATCGAAACCGTGTTTTTCTACCCTCGGCACTTAGTCAAACGGGGGATGGTCATATGCCGACCTTGCCCAATAGTCCGCTGGCAGATACTGGCCCAGTACCCTTAACCCCACCGGATGAACCTGTCTATGTGGCAACCAGTTTTCAAATCGGGCGGACCACCGATTTTAAGGATGCTTCTCCTCATTGGGCGAATATTACACCGCCTAGTTTAACGCCGGATATGACCATTTCCGATTTCATTCTGGACCCTTTTCATCCCTACCAACGTGCCCTGATTGCGGCGAATGGCACCAATGGCGGCATTTGGTACACCGATAACCTGGATGCGCCTTCACCCACCTGGACAGAAGTCCCTTTTAGCTCGCTCAGTACGGGGTATACCGACTGTACCCTGAGCAAGATAGGTCAGATTTCCGCCAACCCCTCGCGGGACGGGGCGTTTGTGATCAGTTTCGCGACCAGTGACAATTTCTGTGAAGGGGCGGTTGGGCAAACCCTGGACGGGGGACATACCTGGAACGTCATCGTGACCCATGACAGCCACTGTAATGGTGACCAGTTGTGGTGCGGAACCGATGGCGGTCCTATCGCAACAGGCGCGGGCGGTCAGGTGTATGAATTTGACGATAAGGGCGGTATTCCCACCTGGCTTTTTGCGGCCAATTGTATCTTTCCCGTGAATAGTGGGGATGGTGGCAGCACCTGGCAGATGGGGCAGGGTCTTTATTGTGATCAGAACGACAACCTGTCGATGTATGCTTCACAGACCACTCCCAACGTTGCCATTGCCGCGACCCAAAATAATGAAATCGCCAAGACCGTGGATGGCGGTCAGAATTATACGTTTGTGTCGCCTACGATACAGGGCGAACCCGCCTATTCTGTCGCTTATGATGGCGTCAATCCCCTTCACATCCTGTCGGGTTTTATCGGGGTAGACGGTCAAGAACATATTTTCATGGGCGTTCACCTAATCAATAACGGGGCGCAAACTCAGTCGCACTATGCTTTATTGGAATCAACGGATGAAGGTGATACCTGGCGGGATAGGGGGCCATTAGCCGTGGGGGGCTGTAATGACGCCTATGCGGTGCATCCCCTCGTCACCAATTATTGGATCACGGTGGGGTGTGCGGGTTCTAGTTCCATTGAAGTTACCTATGATGCCAATACCTGGTTGAACCGCACCGGGGATTGGACCACGTCCAGCGAATTTAATCATACATTTGCTGGCAATAACTTTTTTGTCACCGCGCCGAGTTTTGTTCAGATTCGCCCGAAGATTTCGCCAGATCAAACTGCCGGGTTTGGCAGCGGGATTCCAGCGCCCGATAACTGGTACTTGATGCCCCAGGCCGATCCGACCGGGTCGATCCAACCCGTGGTGGCCGGAGTTAATCCCTTCACCCAAAATTACGCCTATTCGGTGACTGATCTGGCGATCAACACCCAGAATGGGCCACTCGGATTCCGGCGCATTTATTCCGTGCGGCATCTGAGTTGGAAAGATAACGGGTTGATGGGACCGGGCTGGACGAATAGTTTCCAGGTGCGCTTGATTTTCCCGCCCACCGACGGCGGCCCAGACCCCAGTGATCCATATGGGGAAGGTGAAAAGGGCAAGGTCGTCTTTCAAGACGCCAATGGCAACCGGCAGGAATTTACGATGGGTCAGACGAGTAATGGAACTCCACTCTATACGTCGGCACAGGGGTACCTGGGCACTTTGACGCGGAGTGGTACCGCCCCCGCCTACACCTATACGCTGATTTTGTATAACCAGACCCGCTATGTTTTCAATAGTTTTGGGCAAATCACGCAAGCGGATCGGGTCCTGCGCGATGGGACGGCAGCCTATATCGATTGGCATCCGCTCAATTTTGTGTACGATACACCCGATACATTTAGCCATCTGCGGTGCGTGGTGGATGGTATACCGGGCGGCAGCTATGCCGGGCAACACTATCTTGCCTTGAACTACAACAGCAGCGGTCAAATTGCTGAAGTTTCGGATAATCGCCGTGATAACTGGAATTACTGCACCAATCAGGGAACGTACACCCCAACGGGTAGTCCTGCCATGACCTACAATTATGTCCACGGATATTTGGATTCAGCCGTCGACTTAACCCAGGGTAAATGGCAGTACACCTATGGACAATCCATCGTGACCTCGGTGGGTGCTTTTAATCTCCTCACCACCTTGACCGATCCCCAGTCGGATGTTGTGGAATCGATGTTGTACGATGCACAGGGGCGCGTCCTGTACAAACTCGACCCCCACGGAAATCCCCTGATGACTTTTAATTATGTGGGAGCCGTCAATATGGCACTGGATGTTAAGGTCGCAGACACCTTGCATCCCACCGCCCCAACGACCTACCATTATAGTATGGTGGACAATCTCAACACCGGTCTGGACTTCTATGCTCCCGACTCTGGTACAGGCCAAATCACGGTGTACCATTCCGGCCTGCAAACGGATAATTTCCGTCCCTCCCTGGAAACTGATCCCTATCAACGTCAAATTACCACCCAATATACAGGCGATGCTTACTGGCCCACAACGATCTCCGATCAATCGGGGAATACCTGGACCTACACCATCAATCCGACGACCAACACCTTGGTCAGTGCCTCCTCACCGCTACCGGTAGGAGCAGCAGCCTTTGTTACACCGGTCATTAGGTATGATTACGATCTCAATTACTCGACCCTCCCCACCAAAATCTTCGACCCGCTGAATCGCTACACACAGTTTGATTACTATGATCCACTTACTCTACCGACTCAGCGGGGCAACCTGAAAGACAGCATCACTCCCGGCAATAACCCGGATCATTCTGGTGGAATGGTCACCCATTACGATTATGATAGTCTGGGACAAATCAGCCAGATTACGGTCAATCAGGGGACAAATACTCCCAACAATAATTTGATCACCCGCTTTCGGTATGACAGCATCGGACGCCAAATCGCGTCGGTAGACCCCCTTCAGCGGTGCAATGTCATCCAGTATGATGACGCGGGCCGTGTGACCAAAACCATCCAGAATTATTATGTGGCGGATAGTCAAGGCGTGAAGACCGATTGCCTGAGTGTAACCACGCTAAACTACGATGTCGCATTTGACCCGGCTTTTCCAGACCGTAATGTGATCGCGGTAACGCACTACGATCTAGCTGGGAAAGTGGACTACACGCTCGACACGCTGGGCAATCGCACAACCTACGTTTATGATGACCAACGGCGCGTGCATATCATCACCAAAGATACAATCATGGCCGGTCAATCGCAAACGACGACTTATGACTATGACGCCCTGGGAAACCTGAACAAAATTACCGATGCCAACAACGAAGTGACGATTCTGTGCTATGACAATCTGAACCGTCAGGTGCGCACGATTCAGAACTATACCGCCCAAACTGATCCGTGTTCTTTAGCCACTTTACCCAATGGGGCGATCTTAGGCACCAAACCCGATGAGAATGTCATCACCTCGCAAGTGTATGATGCCAATGGCAATGTCACCGACACCTACAATGCGCTGGGGCAGGACACTCATGCGGACTATGATCGCACCCGCAATCTCCAAAGCGATGTCATCACAGGGTATGATCCCAGCACAGGGGCTAGTCCCGACCATAATATTAAGACCCAGTTTGCCTATGACGCCGCCGGAAACCTCCAAAGCACCCTCGATCCCAACGGACAAACGACCACATTTTGTTATAACCTGGCAGGACAACCGGTACGTCAGGTGGTCAATGCCAGCGACCTCAGGTTCGCGAATTCGACCTGTGCCGTCGATTATCTGGGAAACGTTGCCAATACAGATCAAGACCTGATCACCAACTTCGTGTACAACGCCGCCGGGCAGCGCACGGATACCTTAAGCCTGATGGATATTCAGGTCGATCCGCAAAATCAAAATAATGTGCAATCCCTGTTGTGGGATCATCAGCATACCGAGTACCTGTTGACGGGAAACCCCTTGTCGTCCAGCGATGAAGACTATCAAAGTGCGGCGGGCTATGAAAGTGTCACGCTGCCTGATACCGTTTACCTCGGTGGACAGGTACTTTCCACTAACACGAAAACCAGTTATCTCTACGACAATGGCGGACGGACTGAGCAGACCGCGGATTTAAGCGGACGCAATACGCATGTCTATTATGACGATGCGGATCGCCCGACGAAGGTCATTCAAAATTATCAGGGAACCAGTCTCGCACCGAGCAAAAACGACCTCAATATCACCACGTCGGTTACTTACGATGGGTTAGGTCGCCCTCTGACTCAAACCGATGCCAATGGACGCATCACGACCCATCTGTATGATGATACACTGGGCAAGGTCACGATCCTCGATCCCTTACAGCATCCCAGTTCTGTCCAGTACGATGTGATGGGCAATGTCAGCCAGATGACCGATGCTAATGGCAACACGACCCAGTTTGGCTACGATCACCTGTACCGCCAGATCAGTGTGACCACTCCCCCCAATACGACCACCGGGCAAAAACTGACCACACAAACCCTATACGACAGCCTGGGCAACGTGACGGACAGGATCGATGCCAACAACATTGATAATCATTACACCTATGATTTCCAGAATCGGTTAACGCAGGTGGATGAAAACTGCAATTTTAATGGAGCGTGTAATACAACCGGCACCGATCACGCGCACACCAGCTATGTTTATGACCAACGTGGGCTGTTACAGTCGATGACCCCCTCCGGCAGCGGACAGATTACCTATGTGTACGATAAGGCGGGACGGCGCACGACGGTAAACGGGGCGTTACTGCATACAACCTGGACCACGACTTACGACAAAGCAGGACGGGTCAGAACCCAGTCGGCCCCGAATGGCGCTATCACGACGACCACCTATCAGTGGACACCGGATCACCTGCACCAGACCCAGATCAGTGATTTTCAAAGCCCTCTGAATGGCCTCACCACGACCCTGACCTACGACGCTTTGGGCCGGGTCAGCACGATGGTCGATAGTCTGGGGCAGACCACCTACAATTATGACAGTGTTGACCGCCTATTGAGCGTTCAAGACCCGAATCATCAGACCGTCTCGTATGACTATTATCCTGACGGGAATTTGCTGTCCTTGACGATGCCGGGCAACAAGCCACTGTCCTATTTGTATGATGGTGATGGGCGACTCCAGACCGTCACCGATTGGGTCAGCAATCCTGAAACCTATAGCTATGACCCTGCCGGACGCTTAACTGACACCAGTTTGCCGACCAATGGCTCACCAAGCCAGGTCCTCAAAACGCATTATGGCTACGACCCGGATAACCAGTTGCGCTCGATTCGCAACCAGTCGAATTCGACGCTGCTGTCGGAGTTTGATTACACCCAACTCGACAACGTGGGCAACCGCAAACAGGTCACCGAACTGATCGCACCGACGGGCATCGGTTCAGCGACCTCGACCCCGGTTGTTGGGCAACCCGACCAGGTGACGTTTGCCTCGCCCCGCAGCGGAAAGTGGCAGCTTTACACCCAGAGCGGCAGCGCCGCCCCGCAACCCTTGCCGGTCCAACCCGAAGGGGCGATGTCCCCCTCCTGGTCGCCGGACGGCACGAAATTAGCCTTTGCCGGCCTTAAAGGCGGGCAGTGGGATATTTTCACGATGGATGCCAGCGGTTGGAATGTGACCGATGTGACGCCGAATAATGCTCAGGCTGACGATACCTCACCAGCCTGGTCGCCCGACGGCAAGAAAATCGCGTTTACCTCGCGCGTGGGCGGGACGGCGGATATTTACACCATAAATCCTGATGGCTCGGCGCTCTCGCGGTTGACCGGTCAAAATGGTGACAACACCTCGCCGTCGTGGTCACCCGACAGCACGAAGATCGCTTTCACCTCGAACCGCACGGGACAGTGGAATATCTGGACGATGGCAGCGGCGGACGGCTCGAACGCGACTCAGTTAACCACGGATGCTACCGCGCCGAACACCTCCCCCGCATGGTCGCCGGACAACACGAAGATCGCCTATAGCGCCGTCCAGAATAACAACGCCGACCTGTACACGATTCCGCCGGCGGGTGGACAACCGACGCTCATTACCGATGCCGCGAATAACCCGCCTGATCCGCTCGATTTGCAGCCCGCGTGGTCGCCGGATAGCTCACGCCTCGTGTTCCGCTCCAATCGCAAAACTGCTCCGGCGACGGATGCGAACTACGATTTGTGGGCGGTGAACGTCACTGGCACGCCGAATTTACAACAGATCACCACGGGCGGGTTTAACAACGACCAGCCGACCTGGACCTTAGCGCCGAGCGCCCCGACGGGCATGACCAATCGCAGCATTGCCTATCAGTACGATGGTCTCAATCGGCTGACGAGCGCCAATTATCAGGATAATGGCGCCCAGACCCGCAGTTATAGTTACCAGTATGATTATGCCAGTAACCGCACGGTGGCGGGACTGACGACCTACGGGACATCCGGGTCCACTACCTCAACCGACTATTACTACAACGCGGCGAACGAACTGACATGCAGTGCGCCGGGCAGCGGACATACCGCCTCAGACTGCACCAGTATCACCGATCCCGCCAAGCATAGCTTCACCTACGACTTATCGGGCAATCTGCTAAACGAGGCAGTGGGCAGTACCCCGCTGAACACCTACACCTATAATGCCGCCCAGCAGTTGACTAGTGCGGACAACCTCAGCTACACCTACAACGGTCTGGGAGATCGCTACAGCAAGACTGTGGGCGGCGTGGCGACGAACTATGTCCTCGATCTCAATAGTTCACTGCCGCAGGTCTTGACCCAGACTACCCCCAGCGGCACCACGACCTATCGCGGGGATGCGGGCGAACAAAAACCCGACGGCTCATGGAGTTACTACAGCAAGGATGGTCTGGGGTCGATTCGACAACTCAGCAATGCCACAGGCCAAGTCACCTACGCGGCAGATTACGATCCCTACGGTGTGCCGCTGACCACGCTCGACACCACCAAAACGACGGCAGGCTTCACCGGTCAGCAGACTGACGAGAACGGGCTGATCGACCTCCGGGCACGCGATTACAATCCCACCACTGGGACATTCCTCACCCGCGATCCCTTCGGCGGGAACATGAATGCCTCAGCATCTATGAACGGCTATGGCTACGTTGGTGGGAATCCAGTCAACCACACCGACATGAGCGGAAAATGTATAGATCCAATAACATTTATGGTTTGTGCTGTAGTGGGTGGAGCTATCATCGGTGCAATAACCGGTGCTGCTTATGACGTGTTTGCCAACCAAGGTGTTGGACTAGGTGGAAAAAATCAAGGCAATTTAGGGACAGTTAATTGGAAAGAAACTGCTGGGATAGGCGCAGTTGGCGCTGGCATTGGTACAGTAACAGCAGCCAGCAGCCTATTCATTGGAACACAAGTTTCTGGATTAGTTAGTGTTGGCGCACAGCAGGGACTCACCTCACTTGCCTTCACACAAGCAGCTCAAGCGGCAATGTGGAATATTGGTGGATCGGCGGTCCTAACTGACTTATCGTATCGAGGATTATCTCAGCTTGCCTATAATGCGGAAAATCCAGGATTAGCGTCGGGTGATCCTGTCTCTAATGTCGATCAGTTAATACGCAGCGAAAGCAGTAATCCAATACTTGCTGATATGTTCGTTACTGATTTTGGGTTGAGTGCATACGGGCAATTTCAATCACTTGGTGGTTGGACAGCACTACGCGCTCAATTCCAAAATGATTCCGAAAATATTCCAACGGATATAGATCCAAGAAAAATATCGGAGTATATGTTCGGTAGAGCGACAAACAGACCAGGCGATCTAGATTACCACAATATATATCGGAGTAATTCCAACGCATTGCAAATGGAACGACTAGGTATACCTGATAATGCACAAGGTTATGAGATGATCCAAAATCACCTTGAGCAGGTTGCACAAGATACGACTAACATTGTCGATTCCAATAACAATTACGAGACTAGACAATCGCTGTTAGCTGGTCCCTCAGGAAAATTTGCCTCTTTGCAATCGACTTGGGCGGTGTCTCCTGATGGCACACGCAGACTTGTTACCGTCATTCCTCAAGGTGGAGGTTATTCGTCTTGGACATTAAACAATGAAGAGATTGTCCCGCAACGCGGCTCATTTATGCAACCTTTGGCTAGACCAGGTTCAGCCCAAAGACCTGATTGGATTGATTGGTGGTTAAATAGCTATCCTCAATATAGTGGGAAACCATAAGGATTTAATGGGATCAGTCGCTATGGATAATGAATGGCTTGGATTCTACTTTCCAGATGAATTGACTATGTTTGAATTGTTAGGTGTAGTTCGTCTTGAGAGTGAGGAAGGATTTTGGGAATATGAGATTACAGATCAGTATCAGATAACACTGCGGTTGTCATTCAACTTCATTGAAAAATACTTTCAAACTGTGTTGAGTGCAAACGGACGAGTTCTTCAATCTGCAAACCAAGATGGAGTATGGACTCTGCATACATTAATTTCTGGTGGTACAACAGCACTTCGAGCTGAAGCTCATTATGATGGCAGCTTTACTACAGTAGATATTTTCTGGAAACCGAATATTCGAGTGAGTTGGCGTAGTGCCTTAACAGCGGTCTACTAGTAATTTTAGGTTGTGGGAGAACTATCGAATGAAGAATCGCACATTCCGACTTGGCCTAGCCCTGCTTGTGCTGGCGTTGATGCTGTCGCAGACCAGCCAGTGGGTCAAAGCTGATACACACAGCCTGGGCGGGATGCACGTGTCGATTCCGGCGCTGCCGTTGGGGAGTGGTGCTGCCCCCACTCCAGTAGACCCGCCCTGGGTCGCCCGTCAGATTGGGCGCAAACCGTCGGAATGGCCTTGTACCTGGGATTCGCCGTTCAATCTGCCGCTGGCTTTCGCTCCCAATGTAACCTATTCACCCCTGACCTTAACCGGGGCATGGTCGAGTCACCTGCCGATTTACGTCGCGACTGCGGACGATCCGCTCGGCAATTTCTACACACGAGACGATGCAGGCACGCTGCAATCCGGTTTCCTGGCACAAAACACAGCTCGTTCCGGGCTGACGAGTGATATTCAGACAACCCTCCTCAATTCGAGTCACCAGACGCCTGACCCGCAGGATCAGATTCACCTGGGGTTGACAATTCACCTGTCAAATTCGGATTACCGCCCGGTGCGCACGGATTGGCCTTTGCAGTTCTATTTGCCTGCTGGCGCTGCTCCGCTGAATAAAACCGATGGCAGCCCGGATGGTCTCATCGATATTGTGCAGCCGGATGGAACCGTCGTCGAAGCCAACGGTGCGGTGCGTGTCGATAACGGCCTGGTGGCAGCCTATGGCAGTCAATGGGACGCCATGAGCGCCTGTACCTTCTATCAGAATGGCGCTCAGTCGAGCATGATCCCTGCCCTCGCGGGCACGATTCGTGCGGGCGAATTGACGAATGGCGTCATCCCCCACGCACTCAGCGGTGACGCCACAGATGCGCTGCTCGACGACCAAGCGATTGCACCGGCAGGGGGCTATTCGCCTATTAACTCGACTGGCAGCGACCTCGCGCTTGGAGCACAACTGGCGATTCCGGCAGGGCTGGATATTTACAGCCAGCATTGGTCGTCGCAAGGGATCATCATTGCCAAAGCGCTCCAGGATTATGGGCTGTACGTGGTAGATCGCGGCAGCAAAGGCGGCAATAACACCAGCCCGGCGATTTCAATCCAATTCCAGGCCGGAGCCACCGATGCCGAAGCATGGCTGGCGGGTCCTGGTGAAGCCGAATTAGGCACTATTGCGCAGCAGTTGCAAATAGTGCAAAATAATTCCAGCGACCCCACAGTGCCTCGACGGGCGGAAATCGCGCCGGTCAACTGGTTCAACAATAATGGCGATAACCAACCGCCAGTCGCGCCGAACGATCTCACCGGCGAATCCGAAGTCGCGCACAACGGGGTCTTTCTGAGTTGGAGTCCCTCCGTCGATCCGGTGGGCATTGCGGCGTATTATATTTACCGCAACGGGCAGATTGTCGGCAGTGTGCCGGGCACGGAAACCGTATTCCGCGACACCTCGTATGCCGGACATCCTATCACCCCTGGACTGCTCAATCCCTATACCTATACCGTCAAGGCGATGAACAGCAATCGCGTCCTGTCGTTGGACAGCAATGCGTTCACCTACACCATCCCTTTCTACGCGGTAGAAGTCTACAACAGCGGTTTTGAGGATAACCTGGGTGGTTGGCAGTTAGATTATACTGCCCCCGTCGTGCCGCCCAGTGCTGCGCAGGGCACGGCAGCCACGGGAAATCGCTCCGCCCTCATTCCAGCAGGCGCGGCGATTGAGCAAGCGGTGGATGTTCAATCTGGTCAAACCTACCGGGTTCAAGGCCAGTTCATGGCGTCCGATAACACGCAGTTCATGGTGTGTAATGGAGCCACTTGTCCCTACACCACCACGGTTTCGGCCTCCAGCGGAACCTGGACTTCCGTGGAGGGAAGCGTCGATTCGGGCAACGCTCAAAGCCTCATTATCAAGGTTTTGAACCAGGGCACCAGCCCTGCGTATGCCGATAACCTTCAGATTGTGCCGTATGGCCTGAAGCCAACCGATACGCCGACGATTCCAGGAACCGTGACCGGAACCGTCACTCCAATGACACCCACATCCACGCCATCGGGGACCTGGTCCACGAACACGCCCACCTTCGTCCCGCAGACGTTTACGCCAACGGTGACCGGAACCTTGACCGCCACACCGACCAGCACGCCATCCATAACTCCCACACCCAGCGACACACCGACCAACACGGACATCCCGACGATCACGAATACCTCAACCAGCACGCCGTCGGGAACCTGGGTGTCCGATACGCCCACCTTTGTGCCTCCAACGCTCACAGCGAGTCCCATTACACCAACGCCAATCCCGACGGTTCCGACACTCACACCGACCTATTTGGTCACCTGGACTCCTTCGCCCACGAAATTACCCACACCGACTCGGACGGTAACTCCGCTGCCCGCCTGTGGACTAGGGACCCTGACACCCGTCAACTGCGTAACGCCCTCGAATACGCCATCCAATACCCCAACTGAAACCTTTACGCCGTCCAATACGCCAACCTTTACGCCCAGCAATACATTCACTCCCACCATCACTTTGACGCCCAGCAATACCACCATCCCGACCAACACCTTCACACCGTTTCCCACGTTGACGCCGAGCAATACCTACACGCCGCTACCCACGGCGACCAATACCGCTACGCCCACCTTGACACCCAGTCCATTCCCCAAATTCGGGCTGCTCGTCGGGAATGTCGGAAATGGCAGCATCAAACGGTATGATGTAACAACCGGGAATTATATTGATGATTTTGTGCCGAGTGGGGTAGCGGGACCGTATGGTATCGCTATTGGACCCGATGAGTCAGTGTATGTGGCGGACATCAGTACCTCCAGCATCAAACATTACCATACCAGTGGCGCGGCGTTACCCAACGTGGTTCCACCGGGTTCTGGGTCTCTTTCAGGTCCGACGGGGTTAACGATGGGGCCGGATGGCAATCTGTATGTCGTCAGCAACGCGAATAACACCATCCTGAAATACAGCACGGCAGGGCAACTTCTGGCGACATTCAACAGCGGTGGGTTGAGTCAGGCACAAGGACTCACCTTTGGACCAGATGGCAATCTCTATGTCGCTTCCTACGTCAGCATCAAACGCTTTGACATGAATGGGAATTACCTGGGTGATTTCGTGACTGGCAATGGGCTGACGCTTCCCAACAGTCCGGTCTTTGGACCAGATGGCAATCTATACGTCAGCAATCCCAACACCAACCAAATTTTACGGTTTACCCCGGCGGGCAATCCCGTTGAGGCCGCCTTCATCAC
>Ga0206919_1043_pt1 | contig 30395 bp, 32 predicted proteins | sample Alteio_BWOrgHeat_67_FD_152962 | JGI IMG/M metagenome (GOLD analysis project Ga0206919, IMG submission 152962) | Enriched cells from forest soil in Barre Woods Harvard Forest LTER site, Petersham, Massachusetts, United States -... | ecosystem: Environmental > Terrestrial > Soil > Temperate forest >... | reverse complement strand
TATATAAGCGGCATGAATAAGATGCTTCGCTGTGTTCAGCATGACACGGGTGTGCTAGAGATTGCAAAGTTCCTGCGCTCCTCGCAATTATGTGGTGGGGAAAGGAACATGCTTCGACAGGCTCAGCATGACATCTTATTTATTTTATTCTACCGTTATTTCATCTGCAAAGATGTAGGATTGCTCGCCTTTGCTTTCGTGCCATTCAGGCAGCGGGCCGTATTGTTTTGCTACCAGTTTAATGTAGCGGGCAGTTGTATTGACCGGTGCGATAAATTCCTGCGTTTGTACTTTCAGGTCTTTTACATCTACTTTGGTGTCAACCGTGGCTGCCAGCTTGTAATTTTTGCCATCGTCTGACGTCCAGAATTCAACCTGTTTCGGGAATACGATCCACGCGCGGCTATCCTGCAAGGTGCCAATGCTCACCTGTTTTACGGGTTTTGCCTGGCCCAGGTCCAGGATGGCTACCAAATCATTACCGCGGTAACCCTGCCAGTTGCCTAAACGCCAATTGACTTTGCCGCGCACGCCGTTAATAAGGGCAATATTGCCTTCGTCGGCGTAATTAGGCAAGTATTTATTCACCAGCGTGAGTTTGATGTCATTACGCGTTTTACGGAAGGTACCTGCATCTACAAAGCTGCTTTTGCCATTTTTTATGGCAATGGCTTTAATAGTCGTATTTTCTGTAATGGTGATAGGAGCTTTGTACAGGGTAGAAGCCGAAGTAGGTGTGGTGCCATCTAAAGTGTAATAGAGCTGCGCAGCGGCGTCATTACATTTGATCTGCAACGTAAGCGATTCCTGGAAACTTCGCGACGGCGCTACGATGTACGGATCGGGAACGATCAGATCGTCCGTGATCTTTGATGTTGGGCGCTCCAGTGCCTGTGTAAATAACTTGTTTGGCAGGCGACCTGTAAATACTTCGAAATCGCCGCCATTTTCAATAGCCGAATAGTCGAGATACAGCTTATTGTACTGGTGCTTGTTTAGATTAAGTCCCTGTAAATAGATATTGCTTCGGCTTACGGTTGCGCCGGTGTTATGGATGGTGAATTTCTTACCATTCTCTAAGTTGATGGTCGCTTTTTCAAAGCCGGGCAAACCGATCTGGAACTGCTGCTGGCCGGGCGAGGTATTATAAAGTCCTAATGAGCTAATGACATACCATGCCGACATCTGCCCGCAATCTTCATTACCCGAGAGGCCATCGGGATTGTCACTGTATTCTTCGGTCAATATTTTGTTAACGTAATATTGGGTTTTGTCAGGATCGTCGCTAAAGTTGAACAGGTAAGCCATGTGATGGCTCGGCTCATTGCCATGTGCGTATTGCCCGATTAAACCGGTGACGTCTGACTGCTGAATACCCGTCATTGTTGAACTGGTGGTAAACAACTCATTCAGTTTGGCAGTGAACGCAGCACGTCCACCCATTGCGGTAGCTAAACCTTCCACGTCCGCCGGCGCGAGGAAGGTATACTGCCAGGCGTTGCCTTCGGTATAATTTCGGTTGATCTCCGTCGGGTCGAACGGTGTATACCAGGTACCGTTTACACGCGCCTGCATAAAGCCGTTACTGCCATTGAAAACGTTTTTCCAGTATTGTGCGCGCTGGATGAACTCTGTATAGTCTTTTGGTTTGTCCATCATTTTAGCCATTTGCGCAATGCACCAATCATCATAAGCATATTCCAATGTTTTTGACACCGATTCCGATTCATGGTCGGCTAAAACAGCGCCGTTCTCGCGGTAAGAATCTAAACCATATTGATTGCGGTTAACGGCTGCTTTCATTGCTTTGAGGGCTTCTTCGGCATCAAAATCGCGGATGCCCTTTGCGTATGCATCTACAATTACCGGGATGGAGTGATTACCCACCATACAGTAAGTTTCATTAGATGCCAGCGGCCAGATAGGCAATAAACCGCCCTGCTCATACATCGCTAAAAATGACTTAATGAAATCAGAAGTACGTTTACGATCGATAAGGGTTAATAGCGGATGCTCGGCGCGGTAGGTATCCCACAAAGAGAAAACCGTGTAGTAAGTAAAGCCCTTTGCTGTGTGCGGTTTTTGATCGAGGCCGCGGTACTGGCCGTCTACATCGCTGTAAGTATTAGGCGCTAACATGCTATGATACAAAGCAGTATAAAAAGTGGTTGTCCTGATCTTGTTATAATCCGGGCCTTTATCTTTTTTAACCGGCTGCCGCGCATTGCGCGAACCGCTGGACGTTGGCATGGCTTCACTTGCCGGACCGCCGCCTTCTACCTGTATTTTTGATAGCTCGGTATTCCAGGCTTTTTTGGCAGCTTTTTGCACACCGCTGAAATCAAAGCCGGGTATTTCGGCATCTAAATTCTTTAAAGCACCTTCGGTGCTTACCGACGAGATGCCCACCTTAGCCAATACCGTACCCGGATTATTAAAGCGGATGTACATCTTCACATTTTTGCCTTCCACTTTTGATTTGCCGTTTTGCAGTTCGTCATTCAAAGCTATTCCGTAAGTTTTAAACGGCTTGGAGAATTTGGCGTAGAAATAAACATACTGATCCTGCGCCCAACTGCGGGAACGGCGCAAACCGCGTATTTCATGATCGTTCACTACCTCTATCCATGATTCTAATACCTGGTCGCGATGTTGCAGGTCGATGATCACGTTGGCTTCTTCGGTTGACGGGAAGGTATAACGATGCAGACCCGCGCGGGTGGTAGCGGTCAGTTCTACATCAATATCATATTTATCTAAATGGGTTTTATAATAGCCGGGTGTAGCGATCTCATTCTTTTTCATGAAATGTGAGCGGTATTCGGTGTTTTTAAACTGCGGTGCGCCGGTAGTTGGCATAAATAAAACGTCGCAATAATCTTCAATACCGGTACCGCTCAAATGCGTGTGCGAAAAGCCGTATACCAGCGAATCGGTATAGTGATAACCAGAACAACCGTCCCAGCCTGTTAAACGCGTATCCGGACTTAACTGCATCATGCCAAATGGCATCACCGCGCCCGGATACGTATGACCGTGGCCGCCCGTACCGATAAACGGGTTCACATATTGGGTATAATCTTTTTGGGCGAAGCAATGGGCTGCCCAAAATAAAATAAAGGCAGATGCCAGCAGGCGGCGATACAAGTTAATCATAACGTATAATTGGTAGGGAGTAAAAATACAAATTTGAGCGAATATGAGCGTGTCGCTTTAAAGCAACTCAAACTGATCCGCATCTTTTAAAAAGGGGAGCGCGCGGCGGGTTTTAATGAGCTCTTCTGCATGAACAGTAAAGGTGTAGAGGTCCTCCTCATCACGTTTGTAATATACCACGCCGCCGTTGGCGTCGATACACATTGAATCGCCGGAATGGTACACTTCATTACCATCATGGCCCACACGGTTGACACCGATGACGTAAGCTTGATTTTCGACCGCACGGGCGGGGATGAGCGTGCGCCAGTGGAGCGAGCGGCGTTCGGGCCAGTTGGCAACAATGACAAGCAGATCGTACTCATTATCTACATTGCGCAAAAACACCGGGAAGCGCAGATCATAGCAGATCACCGGGCATATCTTCCAGCCTTTTAGCTCTACGATCAATTTCTTTTTGCCGGGCGCGTAAGTATGATGTTCCTGCCCTAAGGCAAACAGGTGGCGCTTATCATAACATTCGTAACTGCCGTCAGGGCGCATCCAGATCAGGCGGTTGTAGTATTTGTCTTTTTCGCTGATGATGAGACTGCCGGTAACCACACAGCCATATTGTGCCGCTATGCCTTTCATCCACTGCATGGTTTTGCCATTCATTTGTTCGGCCAGTTCACCTACATTCATGGTAAAGCCGGTATTGAACATTTCGGGCAGGATGATCAGATCCGTTTTCTCGCGAATGGCAGAGAGCCGCAAAGCGATATTTTGCAGGTTCTTGTCTGTTTTTTCCCAAAACAAGTAAGCCTGAAAAAGCGTGATCTTTAAATTATCCATTTCATAGATGTTACGGCAACTATCATTACTCTTACGTAAAATATTCCATTAAGGTTTAAAAGCCACCAATCTTTCTAACGCTTTATCCAATGTTTCCTGTTTTTTAGCAAAACAAAAACGCAAAGTATGCAGGTCGGTGCCGTTGGTGTAGAACGCAGAAGTAGGTATGCACGCTACACCCGCCTCTTTGGTCAGCCTTAATGAAAAATCGACGTCACTTTCATTAGTTAGTTTATCGTATCTAACTGATTGAAAGTAAGAGCCATAGCAAGGTAGCAATTCAAATTGGGTTTGTGCAAGTCCGCGGCGAAAATAATCGCGTTTTTCCTGAAAAAACTCAGGCAGGGTGGTGTACACCTCCTCATTTCTTAAATATTGGGCAAAAGCGTGCTGCATTGGTGTATTAACGCTAAATACCAGGAATTGGTGCACCTTGCGAAATTCTTCCATTAGGTATGCAGGTGCTAAACAATAGCCCACCTTCCAGCCGGTGGCATGAAATAACTTGCCGAAAGAAGCGACAATAAAGCTGCGCTCTTTTAACTCCGGGTAGCGCGCCATGCTTTGATGTGTTTCGCCGTCGTAAATGAGATGCTCATAGACCTCATCGCTCAGGATCAAAATATCACGGTTTTTAACGATCTCGCTTAGCTGCGCGATATCCCGCGCATGCAGAATAGTAGATGTAGGATTATGCGGCGAATTTAAAATGATTAGCCTCGTGCGATTGCTTACCAGTTTTTTCACCATATCCCAGGGGATGCTGTAATCGGCCGGGTTTAACTCCAGCGACTTCACTACACCGCCCATTACTTTAATGGCAGGTGCATAGCAGTCAAATGCCGGCTCGAAAATGATCACCTCGTCGTTCGGATTCACAATGGCGCTGATGGCGGTAAAAATTGCCTGCGTCCCCCCGGCGGTAATGGTGATCTCAGTTACGGGATCGTATTGGGCGCCGTATAGGTTCTCCACCTTTTGGGCGATAGCTTCGCGCAGCGGCAGATAGCCTGCCATGGGTGCGTACTGGTTATAACCCTCGCGCATGGCTTTGCTGATGAGCTCGATGAGTTGCGGAGAGCATTCATAATCGGGAAAACCCTGTGACAGGTTGATAGCGCCCACCTCTGCAGCCAGCGCCGACATGGTGGTAAAAATAGTAGTGCCTACCTGCGGTAGTTTAGATGTAATAGGTGTCATGCACGGCTAAAATAAGGAAAATGTGCGACCTGCAATTGAACGTGGCTGTTGCCTTAAAATTATTTACCTTAGCTTGATGAAGCCTATTAAACACATATTTGCGTTTCTTTTTACTGTTTTTATACTATCCTGTCACTCCTCCAATCAAAGTAATGTACCCGTAGTGGGTTTTGTGGATGCTTTTGAGGATGCCACCATATCACAGGCACGTACCGGCTTTAACGATGCGTTGAAAAAGAACGGCTTTAGCGAGGATCAGAAAAACATAAAAATCGAATATCGTAATGCGCAGGGCAGTATCCCGACGCTGACGCAGATCGTGAATTATTTTGTGTTTGAGCCGGTGAATTTGCTGGCTACCTGTACTACGCTATCAACCGTTACTGCCATCCAAAAAACAAAGACCATCCCCATTTTTGAGATGGTATCGCCTACGCCTGAGCGTATGAAGGTGCTGGATGCCAGCGGCAAGGCACCTTCCAACCTTTTCGGCGCCTGCGAGGACCTGCCTTATATAGATACCTCTTTCTCACTGATACCAAAGTTGTTAAAGCCTAAAGGCGCTAAGTTGGTTGTCGGGATGATCTATAACCAATCGGAGCCGCAATCGCAGGATGCGAAGGAGCGTATCCAGTCGCTGGCGGATAAAATGAATATAACGCTGGTGGCCTTGCCGTTGAACTCGTCTGCCGATGCACAACTGGTGACGCAATCGCTTTTGGACAAAAACATCGATGCTTTTTTTGCCAACCCGGATAATACAGTTTTTGCGTCGTTTGAGACTATTCTCAAAAGCTGCGAACAGCATAACGTGCCCATATTTACCAGCGAAGCCGGTTTGGTAAAACGGGGGGCGGTTGCCGCTTTCGGCGCTGATATTTATCAATGGGGTTACCAGGCAGGCCAACAGGCTGCGCAATATCTAAAGACCGGCAAAAAGGATGGTTTAAAACCCGAAATGGTGAAAGTGCGTAAGCGCGTTTATAATCCGGCAGCGGTTAAGAAATATAACATTGCTATTCCGGCTAATTTTGAACCCGTAAAATAATGGACTTTTACCTCACCGCTTTATTGCAGGGTTTGTGCTTTTCGGGTATTGCGCTGGGTATCTATATATCCATGAAGATATTTAACATTCCCGACATCACTACCGACGGAAGTTATACTTTGGGCGGCGCAATAACGGGAATTATGCTGCTGCATCATTGGTCTGGTTGGGTAACGTTGCTCACTATTTTTTTGGCGGGGGGAATTGCCGGTGCCATTACCGGATTTATTCATACACGCTTAAAGGTAAATGCGCTTTTAGCAGGTATATTAGTAATGACGGCGCTATATTCCGTCAATCTAACCTTTATGGGCCGATCGAACTTACCGCTCATCGGAACGGGTTCGTTATTTACCTCGATTAATTTGTTAGCCAATCCTAATCAAAATACGCTGGTCATTTTGCTGGCATTTGTTGTTGTCATTACCTTTTTAGCCGGCTATTTATTAAAAACCGACTTTGGTTTAGCTATGCGCGCGACCGGTAACAGCGAAAGTATGATCCGCGCCTTAGGGGTGAATACGGACAGGATGAAAATCATCGGCCTGGCACTGGCTAATGGGTTGACGGCTATCAGCGGTTACCTGATGACGCAGTTCCAGGGTTTTGCCGACATCAGTATGGGGATTGGGATTGTGATCGTGGGGCTCGGGTCGGTGATCATTGCCGAAACGCTGATCAATTGGTTGAATATTACTTCAGTTTGGTTGAGTCTGACGTTAGTATTAGGCGGAGCGATTTTGTTCCAGATAGTATTGGCGGTGACGTTGAATATTGGCGTGGACGCCAACCTGCTCAAATTGGTGACCGCTGTATTTGTGTTACTCATTGTTAGTTTGCCGCGCTTAAAATATAATCCATCATGATGCGGCAGGTAAACATAGGCAAGGGCAGGCTGGAGGCTTTTAGTGATGGGGTGATCGCCATTATTATTACCATCATGGTGCTGGAAATGCACCCGCCCAAAGGTTTTACCTTTGCCGACCTGAAAGCCGAAGGCCCAATCTTCCTTAATTACATAATGAGTTTTATTTATGTGGCCATTTACTGGAACAATCATCACCACATGATGCACATTGTTAAATCCATTAACGGCGCCGTGCTTTGGGCCAATACGCATTTGCTGTTCTGGTTATCGCTGGTGCCATTTGCCAGTGCATGGATGGGCGAGAGCAGCTTTACCGACCGCGCGCCTATCGCGCTTTACGGCTTTATTCTGTTGATGAATGCCATCGCCTACAGCATACTGGTGATCACCCTGCTGAGGCATGAAGGACCCAACTCTGCGCTGGCGCAGGCCCTGGGCAAGGATTGGAAAGGCAATGTTTCTATTGCTATTTATGTGGTTGCCTTGCTGCTTACCTGCTTTAATACTTATATCAGTTTTACCCTGTATGTGCTGGTTGCGTGTATGTGGTTTGTTCCCGACAGGAGGATAGAGCGGAAACTGGCGGAAGCCCCATCTAAATCTCCCACTGAAGGGGGAGATTTTCGATAAAAAGTTTGCCGGTTGCTTCAAAAGCCCTCCCTTTCAGGGGAGGGTTGGGAGGGGCATCAATCCCCTTTATGCAAATGCCATTGGATGGCGTAGTAGCTGCAAGGTGCAGTGCCAACGTTTTGTGCGGCGTGGAGTACTTTTGAGGCCATTAATATCGCGTCGCCGTTTTGCGCCTGGAATTTTTCCTGGCCTATCTGGAACTGGCTGTTGCCATCAATCATTAATATTAATTCTTCTGCACGATGCGTGTGTGGGTCGTGACTATTATAGCCATTGTTCAATACCGTCGCGTGTACGTCAAAGCGCTCAAACATCGTGGTGGGGCGATCATATACCATGCGCGTTTCGCCTTTTGGCGATTTAGTTGCCTTTAGATCGTTCCAATCTTTGATAAAAGACGGCCCGGCATCATGGCCGCGTTTCAAATCTTCCATTTTTGTTTGATAACTAAGCACATACCAGGTAACAGGAGCGGGGCTTGTATTTTCGAAAGTGATCTTGTCGCCCGCTAAAATTAATGCTAAACTGCCGGGTCCAACGGTTTTTGTGGTATCACCGACGGTTAGTTTTACCGTCCCGCTTTTTATAACAATGAGTTGCTCGCATTTACTATCGGCAGCGGTTGAGGTGTATTTCTTGCCGGCAGGTAACGTCAGCGTATAAACCTCAAAATGCTGAATATCGAACGTGGTTCCTGATAAGACAATTCTTTTTTCCAGTCCGTTTACCTTTTCAACTTTTGCATTGCTTAAATGGTACACGGCCGCATGCAGCGAGTCGACAGCAGCCATCGCACAGCAGGCGAGTGATAAAAGAAGGGCGGTAAAAAGGAGTTTCATTACATCGGGTGTTTTGGTTTTCGAAAGTAACAAATACGTATCAATCCAACACAAAATAATAAAACTATTGTAATCGATTGCAATAATATTTAGCTTAGCCGGGTAAACTGATTTTAACGATGAATCACCAATTATTTTCAAATGTGAGCAAGAAGGCGCTCGTAGTATTATTAGGTGCGGCAGCACTTGTATCGTGCTCACCAAAGCATTCCACGTTGCCGCCGGAGCAATTCGCGCAGCGGGCCGATCCAAATAAAGGATTAAAGGATTATTTCAAAGGGTATTTCCCGATTGGTGTAGCCGTTGGGATGAACTCTTTGCACAGTGCGGATACGAATATCATTATCAAAGAGTTTAACAGCGTAACGCCGGAGAACGATATGAAAATGGGGCCGATCCATCCTTCTGAAAATGTTTACAACTGGAAAAATGCAGATGAGATCGTTGAGTTTGCAACGGCTCATCACATCCGCATACGCGGCCATAATCTTTGCTGGCACAACCAGGAAGCGCCGTGGATGTTTAAGGGTCCGGATGGGCAGCCGGCATCAAAAGAACTGCTGCTGCAACGCTTAAAAGATCATATTTATACGGTAGCCGGTCGTTATAAAGGTAAAATCTATGCGTGGGACGTGGTTAATGAAGCGGTTGATGACAGCAACGACACCACGCTGATCTATCGAAAAAGTAACTGGTATAATACTTTCGGCGGACCGGAATTTATTGCCGCAGCGTTCCGTTTTGCACATGAGGCCGATCCCAATGCCAAGTTGTATTACAACGATTATAACAGCGAGCACCCGGTTAAGCGCGAGAAGATATTCAAGCTGCTCAAATATTTGAAAGCCAATAATGTACCAATAGATGGCGTAGGATTCCAGGCGCACTGGAAACTCAATGACCCATCACCCGAAGAACTAAGAAAAGCACTGGACGAGGTGATCTCGCTGGGCTTGAAAGTACAATTTACCGAGTTAGACATTACCATCCGCACGCCGCAACCGCGCCCTGCGCCGGGTGAAGCGCGCCCGGCTCCCGCGCCGGATGCGGGTTATACACCCGAGGTTGAAACCAAACAGATGGCGCAATTTAAAATGGCGTTTGATATTTTCCGTGAATACCGCAAATCTATTACCGGCGTTACGTTTTGGAACGTATCAGATCAATATAGCTGGCTGGATCGTCGTGGTGGTGGGTTAGCAGGTGGTGCAGCGGCTTCGGCTACTACACCTATGCAGACGCTCAAAGCTTATCCGTTATTGTTTGATGTGAACCGTCAGCGTAAAAAGGCATATTGGTCGGTAGTGGACTTTTGAGGTCTGAAGCAGAATTAAAAGATTTGCAGGATTGATACAATGATAATATGCGCGTCATTGCGAGAAACGCAGCGACGAAGCTATCTCTGAAGCTGTCTGCTTTAATGAGATTTATTATCCCAACGCTGTTGAAAGATCAGCCATCAGGTCATCAATATGCTCTAGGCCCACAGAAACACGCAATAGGTTAAACGGCGTTTTGGTATCGGGTCCTTCGATAGAGGCGCGATGCTCTATCAGGCTTTCTACGCCGCCTAAGCTGGTGGCTTGAGCAAAGAGTTTTACGGTATTTACTACGCGCCGTGCCTCGGCTTCACCGCCTTTTAGTGTAAAAGAAAACACGCCGCCAAAGCCAGTCATCTGCGATTTTGCTTCTTTATGCTGCGGATGTGATGCTAAGCCCGGGTACATTACTTGCTCTACTTTTGGATGTTTTTCAAGGAACTCGGCCAGTAATTGTGCGTTATGTACATGTCCGCGGATGCGGTAAGGCAATGTTTTAATACTGCGGGTAAGATAATAGCAATCCATTGGTGATGGAATAGCACCGCCCATTTCCTGCACCTGGCGAATCTTTAGCCACCAGTCGTTTTTTTCAGCTGTGATCAACACACCGCCCATCAGGTCGCTGTGGCCGCCGAAATATTTGGTAGAGGAATGCATCACCACATCTGCGCCCAAAGTTAAAGGCTGCTGGCAAACCGGGGACGCAAAGGTATTATCGCAAACAATTTTGATGTTCTTGCCTTTTGCGGCCGTCACCACTTTATGGATATCGGTGATCTTTAGTAACGGATTGGAAGGCGTCTCGATCCAGATCAATCCGGTATTGGATTTAATGTGTGATGCTAATACATCTGCATTATCTACGTCGATAAAATCAAGTTCTAATATACCTGCAAAAAGATTTTTTAACTGGTTACGCAGGCCGTGATACATATCGTCGGGTGCGATGATATGCGTGCCGGGGCTTAATGCCTGGAAGACCGCCATACCTGCGGCATTGCCTGATGAAAAGCAGGCTGCGTCCGCGCCATTTTCGAGCTTCGCCATTACATTTTCAAGCGAGGTGCGGTTAGGGTTAGCTGCGCGGCTGTAAATATAACCGCTGTTGTAGCCGCCTTCGGCGTTGCGCTCAAAAGTGGTAGATAGCACGATGGGCTGTATAACCGCGCCCGATGATTTATCGGTTTCATTACCGGCGTGTATGGCGATGGTTTCGATCTTCATGGTACAAACATAAGGAATTGTATGAGTAAGGGCATAATAATAAGGAGATGTCATCCCGAACTTGTTTCGGGATCTCAGATTTGATAACTGCTTTGTTATCCGCTCAATTGCCGCGGAGGCTGTTACTTTTGGCTTGACCCAAAAGTAACCAAAAAGTCAAGTCAGAAAAATGCTTCCCCGCTCGAGGCCTTTACCTTTGGCCCGCTTTCCTGACTGGCCTTTGCGCTCGTTCGTTAGCTGACTGCTTCGGCAAATCCTTTAATTCTGTATTCCGATAACTATCGGGACTGCTTCAGGCAGATATTACACCACCATTACATTTACAATTATTACTTTTGCTGAAAGCAATTTTAATGCAGTCTGAAAATAATTTGCAGGTTTTGTTACAGGATGCGTCGTTAGCGGCCGACCTGAAAAACGTTGCACAAAAGGTGCTGAACGGCGAGCGCATCAGCTTTGACGAGGGTGTGTTGCTGTATGAAAAAGGCGAACTGGGCTACCTGGGCGCAATGGCTAACTACATCCGCGAAAAGCGTCACGGCGATAAAACCTATTTTAACCGCAATTTCCATATTGAGCCTACCAATCTTTGTGTGTACGATTGTAAATTCTGCTCGTATTCGAGGCTGATCAAACAACGCTCGGAGGGGTGGGAGTACACCATGGAAGATATGCTCGGCATCGTTAAAAAATATGACAACGAGCCGGTGACCGAAGTGCACATTGTGGGAGGCGTACTACCGCAGTATGATGTAGCCTTTTACTCTGAATTGTTTCGTCGCATAAAAGAGCACCGTCCTGATTTGCATGTAAAGGCATTGACCCCGGTAGAGTATCATTACATCTTTAAAAAAGCGAAGATCGACTATGCTACCGGTATGAAGCTGATGAAGGATTCGGGTTTAGAGTCGATACCGGGCGGCGGTGCAGAAATTTTCCACCCTGAAATACGCGAGCAGATAGCTAAAGACAAGTGTACGGCCGACCAATGGCTGGCTATTCACGAAGAATGGCACAAATTGGGTATGCGCTCTAATGCGACGATGTTATACGGACATATAGAAGCATATAAGCACCGTGTAGATCATATGGACCGCCTGCGCCAATTGCAGGACAAAACCGGCGGCTTTCAAACCTTTATTCCGCTTAAATTCAGGAATAAGGATAACCAGATGTCGGACGTGCCGGAAACGAGTGTGATAGAGGATCTGCGCAATTACGCCATCGCCAGGATCTACCTTGATAACTTCGATCATATTAAAGCCTATTGGGCCATGATCAGCCGCACCACGGCGCAATTGTCGCTCAACTTTGGCGTAGATGATATAGACGGTACGCTGGATGATACCACTAAAATTTATTCGATGGCCGGCGCTGAAGAGCAAACCCCGGCGATGAATACCAAAGAACTGGTGGAACTCATTAAACACGTTGGCCGCCACCCGATAGAGCGTGATACGCTGTATAATGTGATCACGGATTATAACGATTTTGAGTTTCCGGCAGAGGCCAAACCGCAATTTTATAGATTGCCGGTTATAAATTAGTCATTGGTTGAATAGTCATTAGTCATTGGTGGGATTTACGCCATAACACTAATGACCAATGACGAATGACAAATGAACTAATGATAAAAACACTATACATCATACGCCACGGGCAGACCGACCTGAACAAGCAGGGCATTATACAGGGCAGGGGAAAGGATACCGATCTGAACGAGGAAGGCCGCCGCCAGGCAGCGCTGTTTTATAATGCCTACAAGGATGTACCATTTGATAAGATCTATGTTTCTGCCCTAAAGCGTACACAACAAAGCGTACAGCCTTTTATTGATGCCGGTATTCCGTTTGAAAAGTTACCGGGATTGGATGAGTTGGGCTGGGGGATTTACGAAGGCCAGCCGAGTACGCCGCAGGTGCGTTCTGCTTTTTTTGAGATCATGTGCGAATGGACGAATGGCCAACTGAACGTCAAGTTCGAGAACGGCGAGAGCCCCAATGATGTCCGTTTGCGCCAGATCGAGGCGCTGCATGTGATCATGAGCCATACAGAAGAAGATAACGTGCTGATCTGTATGCACGGCCGTGCCATGCGCTTGTTTTTATGCCTGCTTACCGGGCGACCGCTTACCGAAATGGAAAACTATCCGCATCAAAACCTGGTTTTATATAAAGTAGCTTATGATGGCGAGCGATTTGAGATCGCCGACTTTAATAATGCAGCTCACCTTAAAAATTAACTGTACAACTATACCTTTGCCTTTTAGGTGAAAAATCTCTATGAATAAAATACGTATTTCGGCTGTAAGCTATACTAACACACGGCCATTTTTATATGGATTAGAACATTCGGCCGTGATCCATGATATTGACCTGAGCCTGGATATGCCGGCAGATTGTGCACAAAAACTGATAGATAACCGTGTGGATATTGGTTTGATACCTGTAGCTGCAGCCTTACAATTGCCAAAATGGGAGATCGTGTCTGACTATTGCATTGGCGCTAACGGCCCGGTTAACTCGGTATTTATTTTCAGCAATTGTGATATCAATGAGGTAAAGACCATTCAGCTTGATGCGCAGTCGCGCTCGTCCAATAACCTGGCGAAGGTTTTGCTGAAAAATTTCTGGAAGATAACACCTGAACAGATCGTTGATGCCAAAGACTATGCATCACCTGCTGATAAACATACTGCCTTTGTGCAAATAGGCGACCGTACCTTTGGAAAAAAAGAAATGTTCCCGTTTGTGTACGACCTGGCCGAAGAGTGGAAAAAGTTTACCGGTCTGCCTTTTGTCTTTGCCGCCTGGATCGCTAATAAGCCCATCCCCGAAGAATTCACTAAAGAGTTTAATAAGGCGCTGAAATACGGCTTAGATCATCGTACGGAACTGTTGCGTGAACTGCCCATCCGCGATGATTTTGACTTGCAGGATTACCTGATGAACAAACTCGATTTTGTGCTGGATAACGATAAGCGCAGAGCGTTAGATTTGTTTTTGGGATATATTAAGGCGTTGTAACTCCTCCTTATTTTCCTTTTTACCGACTTTCGGCAGGTCAAGGCGACATCCTTCCTCTTGTTTTTCTTAAACTTATTGTAATTTATACACTAAGTATCGATATAAAATTTCAATAATTTAAAAAAGATAACTGCTATTTACTAAATATTCATAAAAATGGCTGATAAATTTTTTAATTGATAACTATAGCATATTTTTGTTGCGGATTTAAAATTTAAGAAAATGAAAAAAATAATTCTTACTATAGCGCTTGCCGCAACAACCGGTATCGCTGCATTTGCTGCTGATGGCGGCAACAAAACAACGGGCGAAGACAAAGTATCGTCAACCACGCTGAATCAATTTACAAACGACTTTAGCAATGCTACCAACGTGGTTTGGACGGCTGATAAAAACACCGAAAAGGTAACCTTTACCCGCGGTGGTGAACAGCTAACAGCCTTTTACAATCATGCTGGTGAGTTTTTGGGCACAACTCAAAGCATCGCATTCACTGCTATTCCATATTATGCGCAGGAAGATATTACTGCCGCTTACAAAGGTTATACCGTAGCTGATGTGGTGAAATATGAAAGCAACGGCGATCCGTCTATTGCCCCGATAGCTTACTTTGTTGATTTGAAAAAAGCTGACAGCGAAGTAATTATCAAAGTGATCAATGAACAAAAGATCGCTGTATTTAAGACTGTAAAATAAACTGACTCTTTATTTATAATGAGATCCCGGTTACGAGAGTAGCCGGGATTTTTTTTTTGTTATTCACCCGGCCGACTGCGTCGACCATCCTCTCTTTTCGTCTTCGACGAATAAAGAGGGTGGGATATCATTAATTGAAAAATTCATCTAACCCTCTTTTCGCATGGCGAAGAGAGGGTCGACGAGCCATAGCGAGTCGGGGTGAGTAGATATAAGTTGACCGGTTGATTTAATATTCGAAAAAGTAGGCTAAAAGTCAAAATAAAAATATCTATTAAATTTGTAGTCTATTTACGTAACTTCGATTACTATAAGAAACTAACAACAATTATTATGAGTTTACGATTAGGCGATACCGCGCCAAATTTCAGAGCCGTGACCTCGCAGGGCGAGATCGATTTTTATGATTACCTGGGCGATAGCTGGGCCGTATTGTTTCGCATCCGGCGGATTACACACCGGTTTGTACTACCGAATTAGGCCGTACCGCCGCTTTGAAAGACGAATTTACCAAACGCAATGTGAAGGTAATAGCCTTGAGCGTTGACCCGGTTGAATCGCACAAAAGCTGGATCAATGATATTAATGAAACCCAAAATGTGGAGGTGAACTTCCCCATCATTGCCGACCCTGACCGCAAGATAGCCGAGGCTTATGATATGATCCATCCCAATGCATCGCTTACAATGACGGTTCGTTCTTTGTTTATCATTGCGCCCGACAAGACCATCAAACTCATCATTACTTACCCGGCATCTACCGGCAGAAATTTCCAGGAAATATTGCGGGTGATCGACTCGCTGCAATTGACGGCTAAATATTCGGTTGCAACCCCGGCAGACTGGAAGGACGGTGAGGACGTGGTAGTGACCGCAGCGATCAAAACGGAGGACATTCCGGCAAAATTTCCTAAAGGTCATACCATCATAAAACCATACTTGCGGATGACCCCGCAGCCAAATAAATAATTTTATTTGGAGTATTCAATAATTTTATATATTTGAAGAAGCAGGTTTATCTTTCCGTCTGATATGAATACCATTTTCTTCAGTTTGGGTGCTAAATCTTTAATCAAAAATTTTTAATACTTATTTTTATTATGAAAACTGGAAAAGTAAAATGGTTTAACACACAAAAAGGTTACGGCTTTATTGTTACTGACGACGGAAAGGACCTGTTTGTGCATTTTAAAGACGTACAAGGCGGCGTAAACGCTATTAAAGACAACGACGACGTTGAATATGACGTTGAAGAAGGCCGAAAGGGATTGCAAGCAGTTAAGGTTAAGAAGATATAAGTTTTCGGTTGAAGGATTAAAAAAACCTCCCGGTTTTGACCGGGAGGTTTTTTTATGTCTGAAAAATATGTTAATTAGCTAACCAATTATTCAAACACCGCTATGACCAATACGCTCTCTGCCAATGCGAAAAGAAACGCAATTTTTTTAGTGCTTGTTGCTTCGCTGGGTTATTTTGTTGACATCTATGATTTGCTGATATTTTCTATTGTGCGCCAAAAGAGCCTGCACGATATTGGTGTGACCGATGCCGATATGCGTTTACAAGGCGTGTATGTGATCAACATGCAGATGTTCGGCCTGCTGATTGGCGGCATTATATGGGGAGTAATTGGCGACAAGTTAGGGCGTATTAAAGTGTTGTTCGGATCGATCTTACTGTATTCGCTGGCCAATTTTGCTAACGGCCTGGTGCACGACCTGAATACCTACGCCGTTGTGCGTTTGATAGCAGGTATTGGCCTCGCCGGCGAATTAGGCGCTGGCGTTACGCTGGTGACCGAAACTTTGAGCAAAGCGCGCCGTGGTTACGGCACTACCATTATTGCGGTGATTGGCTTGTTTGGTGCGGTAGCGGCTAATATGGTAGGGCATTATGGCTGGCGAAATGCTTACTTTATTGGCGGCGGATTAGGTATCTTATTATTGCTGCTCCGCCTGGGTACTTTTGAATCGGGTATGTTTAAGAATATTGAGCAAGCCGATGTGCAGAAAGGCAACATATTGATGCTGTTTAACAATCGTAAGCGTTTCCTGAAATATCTGTATTGCATCCTTATCGGCGCGCCGCTGTGGTATGTAGTAGGCGTTCTGGTTACCCAATCGCCCGAGTTTGGCAAAGCATTGGGTTCTACGATAACACTAAGCGCGGGTGATGGCATCCAGTACACTTATATTGGTATATCCATCGGCGGTATTTTTGCGGGCGTATTGGCGCAGCTCACCAAATCACGCAAGATAACCATGATGGTATTCTTGCTACTATCGTTAGTGAGCGTGGTCTGCTACCTGAGCTGTAAAGGCATCAATGCACAAGACTTTATACTATTATGCTCGTTCATGGGCTTCTCGGTAGGCTACTGGGCCACATTTGTGACCATCGCTGCCGAACAGTTTGGAACCAATATCCGTTCTACCGTTACTACCACGGTGCCCAACTTTGTGCGCGGATCGTTAATACCTATCAATTACTTGTTTAACCTGCTGGTGCTGCATTATGGCATGATCAAAAGCGGGTATATTATGATGATCGCCCTGACGGCTATTTCGTTGTTCTCTTTAAGTCAGCTCAAAGAGAGTTTTAGCAAAGACCTCGATTATGTAGAGGATGAGAAGAATTTTGCGAGTTGAGCTTTGATTTATTGAAATTTGTCGATTTATTTATTATCGGTTTTTAAGGCATGTGTCAATTCATTTATCAAACTATTTGTATATAAAACAACTCCCTTTCCAGATAGATGATAAGGTGCGTTAAACATCAGACTGTCCGGAAAACGAAACTCTTTCGGTCTACTGATGAGTTTAAATCCGCGCTGTTTTAGTCCTTTTTCCACAGCATCTATTTTGGATAGTGAGTTATCATAAGAACGATCCTGGTAAGGCGGAAACGTTACAAAAAGAGAAGCGTGCCGGGCCGTAACTTGCCCCCTAAATGTCTCCAGCTCTTTAAATACGCTGAATGAAAGCTCGCCCTCAATTGTTGGGTAAGGAGCAAATTTTTGATGGCCGAATTTTCTATGCAATGAGTTATCGCCGTATTTATTAAAGGCATTTCGGTAATAAACGCCGTCAATAGTGCCGGTACTCCGTTTAATGTCAAAATGCTTGATATAAATAAATGGGTTAAGTTTATCTCTCACATAACCTGGAAAATATTTTATTAAATGAAACAGTTGTTTCGAATCTAATAAACGGGCGGTCTGTGGAACTGCATCGCATAAAACCAATACCAAGTCAGAATCTCCATCGGCAAAACTACCATAAAACTGATCATACTCGGGGCATAGCAATACTATATCGCCTGGTTTGACAAATTGAGCCACGTTTCTGAGCATAAATTTGAGACCAAGTACAGCATTAACACCAGTGTTCACCGGATTTAAGTTCAGACTGTCTTTTATCATCTGGCTATCCACACCGAAAGGGACATTAGATCCGCCTACCAATATAATTCTTGGAGACGGCGTTTGGGCAAGTAATTTGTTTTTATCAATCTGTGAAAACTCGAGACTGCTTTCTTCGAAAGGTGACGGAGGTAATAAAAAAGCTAAAACAGCGAGTGTTATCACCCATAACAATACGAATAGCATTCTTACAAAAAACCGCTTCATTTTATCAAAATTGAAAATATATAAATCGGGTATTGTTAAAAACACCCAAAACAAGTATCATGTAAATAACTATAAAATACGCCGACCAACGCAGCCAAAATGGCGACTTGTTAAACCTGTCAATCAAACCAATGGAACTTTGTAGCCATTGAAATATAGTTAGACCACACATAAGTATTAAAAAGTATGCTATATCTATGCCACTTATACTAAATTCACGGAAACATGATCTTGGATGCAACAACTGTAAAAGAGCTTGTGGTAATTCGGTGAAAATTCGCTTGCAGATATAAAAGCCGGTATGGGTATTGGGCGATCTGAAAAATATCCACGTGCAGGCCACAAAAAACCAGGTTAGCACCTGTGTAATCAGCATAACTGGTATAGCGGGAAGTTTATGAAGTATCTTTTTCCGGATTTTGCGTGTATAGAATTCATACACCAAAGCCGCTCCATTAGCTAAGCCGTATATAACGAACGTCCAGTTGGCGCCATGCCATAAGCCAGCTAAAAAGAAAGTAAACAACAGCGCTGCAACAACGCCCAATTTACCCTGGTCGCGAAAGGAAATAGACAACGGTAAATACAAATAATCATTGAGCCAGGATGATAATGATATATGCCACCTGCGCCAGAATTCTGCAACGGAGCGCGACTGGAAAGGGTTGTCAAAGTTCTTCATCAAATGGAAGCCCATTGCTCGTGCAGCGCCAATAGCGATATCAGAATAGCCGGAAAAATCGCAATAGATCTGGAACGAAAATAAGACAACCGCAAAAAGCAAACTTATCGCATTGTAATGATGAGGGTCTGCATAGACGTCGTTTACTATAACAGCGATCCTATCGGCAATCACTACCTTTTTAAAAAGCCCCCAAGCCATTAACCGAAGGCCTTTGGTTATATTTTCATACTTAAACCGGTGTTTTTCTTTAAACTGGTGTAACAAATTTTGGGGACGCTCGATAGGGCCCGCAACCAATTGCGGATAGAACATAACATACAAACTGTAGATGCCTAAATGTCGTTCTGCCCGTTGATTACCCCGGTATACCTCAATAGTATAACTCATGGCCTGGAAGGTGTGGAATGACAAACCTATAGGTAAAATGATATTGAGCGGCGGTATAGGATTTTTATATTTAAAATAATGGGCCAGCACATTCAAGTTATGACCAAAAAAATTGAAATATTTAAAGACTACCAATATACCAATATTGGCAACCAGGCTTACAACGAACCATGTTTTACGCCGCCGACCTGTTGAGTTTTCGATTAAAATACCCGCGCAATAATCAACAATAATTGTAAATGCCAGTATGAAGATATAAACCGGCACAAACGTCATATAGAAATAACAACTGGCAGCTAATAATAAAAACCACCGGGCTTTGTGAGGCAATACAAAGTATAAGAAAGTTACAACGACGAAGAAGATCGCAAATTCGGGGGAGTTAAAAAGCATAGACCGGCTTAAACCTTATTATTGGCTTTAGTTGTATTTTTTGCCTTCTAAACTAAAGAAATAAATTGAAAGCAAGTATTTTCGGGCACTCGTTTGGATTAACAAAATTGCGGGTTCTGCCTATTTCAACTCTGCCAACACCTTAATATCATTTGACTCAATGACCTGCGTTTTATAGCCAAAGCGGGTGGCGTTGATCATGGCTAAGCCTACTTCGCGGAGGGTTGTCACGCCATTGGGTAAAATCAATTTAAAAACAGGGTATAACCAACCCAGGTAATTGTACAATTTCTGCGTGTGTTTTAACCCCTTTGTTGGATGCATATAACCGGGACGGAAAGCGAACACCTGCCTGAAAGGCATTTTCATCAAATCATTTTCTGTTTTGCCTTTTACGCGCGCCCACATGGTTTTACCTTGTTCGGTACTATCGGTATTGGCGCCCGAAACGTAACAGAAGGTCATATCGGTATTAAGCCTTACGAGTGTTTCGGCGACGTGTATAGTGAGGTTGTAGGTGAGATTGAAGTATTCTGGTTCTGTTTTGCCCAACGAGGTAACACCCAGGCAAAAATAGCAGGCATTGTAACCGGATAACTGGTCTTCAATGGGAGAGAGGTCGAAAAAGTTTTCGTGGACGATCTCTTTTAATTTTGGATGCACTACGCCGTCTGGCCGGCGGTTAATCACTAAAACTGCTTCTACATCGGGATGGTTGAGGCATTCGTGCATTACACCTTCGCCTACCATTCCGGTAGCGCCGGTGATGATCACGCTAATTTTATCGGTTTTTAGCTGCTGCATACACAAAGGTAACGCATCCGCCGATAGGTTGTCTATCGGTGCAGGATATGGCACTCGTCCGGCAACACATCAGCATCAAAGCCAAACGATTGGAGGAAGGTAATCAACCGGGGCGATTCGATCGCCCCGGCGGGATAGTCGATGCGTAAAATATTGTCGGTATCGTCCAGGTCAAAGTTAGCCTCATAACCCTCAAATTCTGAGTGTATTTTCCCCACCAGCATTTTAGCATGGCTGCGGCTGCGTACGTTTGTCCTGAATACCTCGATCATAATTTTATAATGGTTTTGCAGCTAATAAGCCCTTGTAATTAGCGCGGTGATACCAGGCCAGGAATATTTCTGCTGCTAGTAAGGCGATAGCAATAGGTAGCTTGTCGGGCATCAGCAGCGCATGTACCATTAAAATGTTTAGTATAATCGGACAAAGTATGACCAATGCCAGCGACACGAAGCGATTAACCAGTAATGCAATGCCGCACACCAGCTCGGTGCCTTTGATAAATTGTAATAAATAGCCTGAAGCAAACAGGCCGTCCATAAAGGTTTTAATATTACCTGTAAGCGGCGGTTGTTTGTAAGGCACAAAGAAAAACATAACAGCGCCGAATACAAATAGTGCGCCCATGAGGCTGCGGACGATTATCATAAAGATCTTCATAAATTAAACTGTTTAAGGTGAATAGATGGGTTGTTTATGAAATAAATATACATTAAAGCATTGTTTTAATTAGTGCTTGTCTTTCGCTTGCAATTCTTTTAGGATATGTTCCAGGTTATCAAAACGCTGATTCCACAACTGGCGATATTGTTCTACCCATTGAGTTACCTCGTTCAGTTTTTCGGGTTGGGCCTCACAATAACGTTCGCGCCCTTGCTGGGTAATGGTTATTAGTCCGCACTCGGTTAAAATCTTTAAGTGTTTATAAATAGCCGCCCGACTGACACCAAAATTCTCGGAAACCGCGTTAACATTGAGCGATTGGTGCGCCAGCCTGGCAAGAATATCGCGCCGGGTTGGGTCGGCTATTGCTTGAAATGCGTCTCTTTTCATGAATGCGAAACCTTTTGGTTTCTCAAAAGTATATGAAACCTTTTAGTTTCGCAAATATTTTTAAAAAAATATCGCAACAAAAAGCGATTGAAAATCAATCGCTTTAATTCTATTAATATAAAATTATGCTAACGACAATTGCCACGACACTCCAAAACGATCGCTTACCCAACAGAACTTTTTGGCAAAAGGATAAGCGCCCAGGGGCATCATCACTGAGCCGCCTTCTGAAAGGTTACGATACAAATTATCGATGGCTTGTTCGTCATCGCAATTCACAAACAGGGAAAGTGATGGTGTAAACCCAAAGGCATGTTTTGCCGGACTATCGATGCACATATAATCTGTTCCGTTGAGCGTAAACTTAGCTTTCATTACCGTACCCTCCGGCCCGGCTTCGTTCTTGCCATAACGTTTAATATCAGTTATCCCGGAGTTTGGAAACAGCGATATGTAAAAATTCATGGCTTCTTCGGCCTTGCCTTCAAACATGAAAAAAGGGATGATGCTCTGCATATTATTTATTTTCGCCGCGTAACGTTAAACTGTTTCCGTCCGGGTCGTTAAACCAGGCAAACCTGCCCCAGGGCGTGTCGTCTATGTTACCAACTTCTACACCTTTGGCTCTTAGCTCCTCAACTTCTTTTTCTATATCGTTTGTTAAGACTACCAGGCCCTGCATGCTGCCCGGCTGCATTTTGGGGAACCAGTTCACCAGTGTAAGAGAAGTAGTTTGATCGGGCAGGCCCACCTGTACCCAGGTTTGGTTGTTGCCCATTGGCGCTTCAACGATCAGTTGAAAACCGATCTTTAGATAAAACTCTTTGGCTGCCTGCTGATCGGTAACGGGTACCGAGATAACTTCAATTGCTTTCATGAATAAATTTTGTTTGTGCAGTTAAGTTACGAAAGCCCGTGTTAAGAGAAAATAAAATTTAAACATAATACTCCACGAAGGCGGGATCGAAATGACATCGAAGTTAAACTACAACCCGCTCAATCCGTGAACGGGGCCTTTTTGCTGATGCATCACAATACCTACCGCTTTTGTCAGGATGCTTTGCTCTTCTGCATCGGGGTAGGTGGTGCGGTTATGATGTAACTTATAAATGATCTGGCCGTGAAAATCGCGCTCGACGGTTAGTTTTTCACCATCTTCATTGCAGGTAAAGTAAGCACGGCGCGACATCTGCGCAATGCCGGTACGATCGGCACTAAAAGTAATATTTCCGGCAAATTCTATTTTGGTGTAATGGTTATTGTCGTTCACAATAATCGTAGTATGAGGCCTGTGGCATGACAATAAAACGATGAAAAACAAAGCGATAAGTACATATACAAGTTTCATATTGATTTTTTTTTAAACAAACTTATAATAATACTTCGTACTATGCAATACATAGTAGTAATTTTTTTTATTTTCTTTGAAATAAGAAGCCGGATGGCTATCTTTAAAACAAAGACTTAAACTATGAAAGCAAAGAAATTTCTTCCGATAGCATTGATTGCCGTGGCATTATTATTTATCATGGCTGTTTTTGCCGACCTGAACGGCAAGTGGACGGGTATTATCAAAATTCCGGGCGGTGATGACCTGAATGTAACCTATACATTTAAAGTGGATGGCAACAAACTTACAGGTGTTGCTACGTCACCGTCGGGCGATGTTTCGATTGACAATGGCAAAGTAGATGGCGATAAATTCTCATTTAGCGTGAATGTGGGCGGCACCGACTATCCTCATACCGGGAAATTATATGCTGATTCTTGCGGTATCGACATCGATTTTGGCGGCATGAAAGTGCATACAAAAGTACTTCGCACGAAATAATTTTGCATCCCAATTTTTAGCGTTTACTTTTGCAGCAAATGCCTGCGAAAAATAAACTTATTGCTCTTTTGTTGATCGTTGCGGTGATCAGCAGTAATTTTTCGCGGGTTTTAATGTATGCCGGGTTCGAGATGAACCAAAAATATATTGCGCAAAACCTTTGTATTAATAAAGATCGTCCCTGGTTGCATTGTAATGGCCATTGCTACTTTATGAAAAAGATACAACAAGCTGAGGAAAAAGAAAAAAGCGATAACAGTCAATCCCAAAAGAACCGCTTGCAGGAAACCGATGTTGAAACCACCGCTAAATTTTACTTTCACACACATTTACTGCAACTCATTAATACACCTTACCACACCCAGGTAACCAATTCAGCAAAGCTTTCCGTCTTCCGGCCTCCGCAGGTTTAATAGTTATTTCTTCTCGAAGCTGAAGCCGGACAAACTACACTCGGGCGCAGCTTTATTTATTCAACAACTATTACTAACTAAGTGGGTACCCGACATACCCGCTATACTTTATCTTCATGAAAACTATACTAAAAGCGGGGTTTTTTATGGCCTTCGCTTTGTTAGCCACTATATGCAGCGCCCAGCATTTATTAAAAGGGCAAGTGATCGACTCTGCTACACGTCAACCAATTGCTTACGCTAATATTAAGGCCGGCGACCACTATGCAGTGAGCGACGGACGCGGAGATTTCCAGTTAAAACTGCCGACAGATACTGTCTCTATCATCATTACTTATATGGGTTATGCCCCGAAACAAATAAAAGCTGGTCATCAGACCACCATGTTAATTATTGCCCTGGGCCGCGGAAAGATCGATTTACAGGCCGTGCGGATATCGCCGGAGTCGAACAACGTTTCTTTTCATACCTTAAGTGCACTTGACCTGAATATTCGCCCGGTTAATTCATCGCAGGACCTGATGCGCATGGTGCCGGGCCTGTTCATTGCCCAGCACATGGGCGGGGGCAAGGCCGAGCAGATATTTATCCGTGGTTTTGATGCCGATCATGGCACCGATCTGAATGTAACCGTAGACGGTATGCCGGTTAACATGGTATCGCATATTCACGGGCAGGGCTATGCCGATCTGCACTTTTTGATCCCCGAAACAGTTTCGACCTACGATTTTGGCAAAGGGCCTTACTACACCGATAAAGGCGATTTTACCACCGCCGGATTTTTGAATTATACAACCAAAAATGCACTGGATAAAAGCGAAGTAAGCGTAGAGGGTGGTCAGTTTAATTCTTACCGGCTGGCGGGCGTGATCGATCTGTTAGGCGATGCGGCCAAACAACGCGGCGAAAATGCGTACATAGCCGGGGAATATAACTACACCGACGGTCCGTTCAAACTGCCCGAACATTATAAGCGCACCAACCTGTTTGGTAAATATACTCGACAGTTAGGCACCAATAACCAACTTTCACTAAGCGCCTCTACTTTTAGTACCAGTTGGATAGCTTCCGGCGAAATTCCCGAACGCGCCGTAGCAGCCAATACCGTCGCCGTAGATGATAAAGGCAATGCGATCCGCGTACCTGCTGCGCCTACAATCATCGATCGTTTTGGAACCATTGACAGTGCACAGGGCGGTAAATCAACCCGCATAAATGCTATCGCGAAGCTATCCACTGATCTGAAAGACAACTGGACGATGGAGAACATCGCCTATTACACTCATTACACCTTTTTGCTGCATGTTAACTCTACTTTCTTTGCCGATGACCCGGTAAATGGCGATGAGCGCCAGCAGCAGGAAGCGCGCGATATGTTTGGCTATAACGGATCGGTCACTAAAAAACATTATCTGGGCAGCAACGTGCTGACCTCTACTTTGGGGTTAAGCAGTCGCTTTGATCGTACCTACGGCACCGAATACAGCAACGTGACCGAACAGTACCAGTTTTTGGATGACATCAGCAAAGGCGATATCCGCCAGAATAATACGGCTGTTTATTTAGACGAGGCTTTACAAAGCGGTAAATGGCTCGTTAACGCAGGTGCGCGTTTAGATTATTTCAGTTTTGGCTTTCATGACACCACCAAAACCAATGTAATTGTGAGTCCGAAATTGAATGTACAGTACACAGCTAATTCGGCCCTACAACTTTACATCAAAGCGGGTAAGGGCTTTCACTCTAACAATGCCATCGCGGTAATAGGCAATAACGGCTTGCAAACATTACCCGCGGCTTATGGCGCCGACCTGGGCATGAACTGGAAGCCCATACCGCACCTATATGTAAATGCCGCTGTATGGTATTTATACCTGCAACAGGAGTTTGTTTATACAGATGATGGCGACATAGCACCCGGAGGGCGTACACGCAGGCAGGGTTTTGATCTTTCGGCACGTTACCAGTTAACTAACTGGTTGTTTGCTGATGTGAACATGAACCTGGCGAAATCGCGCCTGGCGGATAGCGCATCAGGGCATGGCTATCTGGCACTCGCCCCAACATTTACGAGCACCGGCGGACTTGATTTTAAATTCGCGAACGGTATTAACGGCGGTTTGAGTTATCGCTACATGCATAGCCGTCCTGGCAATAACACGAACACATTAGTTGCTGACGGCTATTATGTGACTGATCTGAAAGTGAACTATACACGCAAACGCTATGAAGTGGGGTTGAGCATAGAGAACTTATTTAATACCAAATGGAACGAGTTTGAGGCAGAAGAGGTGAGCAGGCTGCGCGGAGAGGCCGCGCCCGTAGACCAAATGAGTTTTACGCCGGGCACGCCTTTTTTTGCGAAGTTGCGGGTAGCGGTGTTTTTTTAGTTTGCCGCTTTTTGTCATGCTGAACGTAGTGAAGCATCTTTGAAACGATAAGCAAGGTTGTTACCGCTCAATCGCCGCGGAGGCTGTTACTTTTTTCGTGACTTGTTTATTTTAAAGGAACTCAAGAGGGCTACGCCGTTTGGCTTGACCCAAAAGTAACCAAAAGGTCAAGTCAGAAAAAAGCTTCCGCCCGCAGGCCTTTACCTTAGGCCCGCGTTTCTGACTGGCCTTTGCGCTCGTTCGCTAGTTAATGAATCATGTTCAGACCTTTGTCACCTTAACAACGCTTGCCAAAGGGTATATTTGGCGAGGACGCAATCGCAAAATATCGTTCTTTAAAATTTTGATTTGCAATTTTGAAAAATTGGCAAAATATTGGGTAAAATCAATTAATTACCTATAAATCAATCGATTGTGTAAATAAGTTCTTTGAAAGTACTGAATAATCGGCACTTTTTTCGTCACCCAAAAGGGCAAGTACTGAATAATCGCCTATTTTTTTGTCACCCAAAAGGTGAAGTACTGAATAATCGGGCTTTTTCTCGTCACCCAAAAGGCAAAGTACCCGTCAAAAAACAGGTGAAATTATTCGTCCATGTTCAAGTGGTTATTTCTACCTTTAGCACTCAAATTATAGCGGTGCGCGAACAGAAAAAAATCATACTCATATCACTGATCACCGGGATCATACTGATGATCGCAAAGTTTGTGGCTTACTTCATCACCGCGTCTAACTTTGTGCTCACTGATGCCGCCGAAAGTATTGTAAACGTATTCGCGAGTTCGTTTGCCTTTTACAGCATTTACCTTGCCTCGCAACCACGGGATGAGAACCATCCCTACGGACACGGAAAGGTAGAGTTCTTTTCGGTGTTCGTTGAGGGCCTGCTCATCGGTGTAGCCGGGGTGATGATCGTCATTAAGTCGGTTTACAGTATTTTCTTCCCCAATGCCATCCACGAACTGCTGACCGGTGCAGTAATTATTGGCGCTACGGGGGCTATTAATGGTGCGCTGGGGTATTATATGATCCGTCGCGGCAAGGCTATTCCATCCATTACCCTTGAGGCTGATGGGCGGCACCTGCTCACTGATATGGTCACCAGCGCGGGGCTGGTAGTGGGCTTAGTGCTGATCCAATTAACTAAACTGCTGATACTGGATAGTTTGCTATCCATCGTGGTGGGAATATATATCCTTTACACCTGCTACAAACTGGTGCGCCGTTCGGTAGGCGGATTGATGGACGAGGCAGATTTTTCGGTGGTTGACAATGTGATCAAAGTATTGAACGCAAACCGTAAAGATGAGTGGATTGACGTGCACAACTTCCGCGCGCAGAAATATGGCAACGAACTTCATATCGACTGCCACATGACCTTACCAAATTATTTCGATCTGAACCGTGTACATGAAGAGGTATCGCTCGTGGATAAACTGATCAACGACAAGGTCACCAAAACAGAACTGTTCATCCATGTAGACCCGTGCCTGCCGTATTGCTGCCATTACTGCAGCATGCCCAACTGCCCCATACGTTCGGAAGCTAAAACCGAGACGATTGAGTGGACAATGGATAAGGTGATCCGTAATAAAAAACACTTTGAGTAATGTATAAATTCAATGTGCGCGTATACGGCCTGCTGATCAATGACGACCAGGAAATACTGATCAGCGATGAGCAGGAGCATGGCTATCGGTTTACCAAGTTTCCGGGCGGCGGATTGGAGTACGGCGAGGGATTGACCGAAGGTTTGAAGCGCGAATTTATGGAGGAATGCAATGCGCAGATCGTAGTGACCGGACATTTTTACACAACTGATTTTTTTGTAAAGTCGGCATTTAATGATTCGCAGATCATCAGCATTTATTACCTCGTGAAGCCGATAGTGCCGTTGAACCTTCGGTTTAAAACCAGGCAGTTTGATTTTGACGGTGAAGGTGATATTCTGCAATCATTTAGATGGATAAAGCTGAACGACCTGCGTCCGGAGCATTTCACGTTCCCGACCGATCAGCACGCGGCTAAATTATTAATAATGACCCTATGACACTTACCGAGCGCGACCTCAAGGTAATATGGCACCCATACACGCAGATGAAAACCGCGCTGCCGCCCGTGGCTGTTGTACGCGGCGAGGGCACCTGCGTTTATGATGACCAGGGTAAAAAATATATTGATGCCGTATCATCCTGGTGGGTGAATATACACGGGCATGCACATCCATACATTGCGAAGAAAGTGGCAGAGCAGCTAACCAAGCTGGAGCATGTGATCTTTGCGGGATTTACACACGAGCCGGCAGTTAGTTTAGCGGAACGCTTGCTGGCGGTCCTGCCGGATAACCAGCAAAAGGTTTTCTATTCGGATAACGGCTCAACTGCAGTAGAGGTAGCCATTAAAATGTGCCTGCAATACTGGAACAACCAGGGCAAAACCCTCACCAAGATGCTGGCATTTACCAATGCTTACCATGGCGATACATTCGGCGCTATGGCTGTAAGCGGCCGCAGTGCTTTTACCGCACCGTTTGATGATTTGCTGTTCGAAGTAGCGTTTATTGACTTGCCGGATAAGGAGAATATAGAAAGTATCAAGTCGCGAATATCAAGTATCAAGGATGAAGCATGCTGTTTCATATTTGAACCGCTTGTGCAGGGTACCGCAGGTATGCTAATGTATGAGGCGCAATACCTGGACGAATTATTGGCCCATTGCCGCGCCGAGGGTGTACTCACCATTGCCGACGAAATATTTACGGGCTTTGGCCGCACGGGTAAACGCTTTGCCTGCGACCACCTAACCGAAAGGCCGGCTATTATGTGTTTTTCAAAAGGACTCACCGGCGGTACCATGGCGTTGGGTATTACCACCTGTACACAAGCTATTTTCGACGCTTTCCTTTCGGATGACCGCATGAAAACGTTATTCCACGGGCATTCGTTCACCGCTAACCCCGTAGCCTGTGCGGCGGCGTTGGCCAGTATGGACCTGTTCCTGGCAGATGAAACGATGATCAGCATTCAGCGCATCGAAAAAGCACATCACCAGTTTGCGGAAAAGATCAAACAGCACCCAAAGCTCAAAACCATTCACCAAACCGATATTGCCGCCACGCTTCTTTCGCAACTGAATATGCCCAAACAGCAGTATGAGTGGTCGAAAGATCTGCTCAATCCCTACAGCCAGCAATTCGCGTTTTTTGATTGGGATAACGGCTTCGGCTACTTAACACCGCAACAGTCGGTTTCTTATGATAACACCGGCCAGCGGACGATCTACCGCAGTAACAAGCAGGCACCGCAAAGTGTAACCGATAAGACGCTGCTTACCGGCAAAGCTTTTATGCAGCATATATTTACAGAATATTTAGCTTATTGATCTCAGGCGGCGATCTCGATGTTGAGCGCCGCTACCCAGTCATTGAACAGGCGGCTTTCCAACTCAACGGCCTTATCAGCGTGCATTTGCCATACCGGCGAGAAGCTTTTTAACTGGTTGATCATTTCTTCCAGGTGCCCTTCTTCTTCCAGGATGATGGATTTTACATTGATCTTGCTGCCGGCCTTATCCAGCGCCTCCTGGTAGATCGGGTAAAGTTCATCAGCCCTAACCTCGATGGCATAGGTCACCAGCAGGTAAGCGGCGAAGCGTAATTCCCGTCCCTCCAGGTTCAACTCTTTCTTCAGGTAACGGCAAACCTCTACATCCAGCACGTTCAGGTAGTATTTGCTGTATTGCGGGGCCACCAGGTACTCATCAGCATAGGTCGGGCACAAATCTTCGCCGGTTTTTTCTATTTGTTTTTTGAGATAGAACGCGTGGCGATGTTCCTCTGCTGCGTGCTTCAAAATGATATAAGTAACCGTCACCGGATCCTCAGATGCTGATATCTTACGCGCACCGGTATTCTCCATCAGCGACAGCGTATTCAGCCAGCGGGCATGCAATTCGTTATTGGCAATAAT